>Ga0209389_1005385_pt1 | contig 10890 bp, 5 predicted proteins | sample CowpearedBW_FD_187526 | JGI IMG/M metagenome (GOLD analysis project Ga0209389, IMG submission 187526) | Root nodule microbial communities of legume samples collected from California, USA - Cow pea red BW (SPAdes) (version 2) | ecosystem: Host-associated > Plants > Roots > Nodule | place: USA... | reverse complement strand
TTTTTTTTTTTTGCTGAAAATTAATTACAAGGACTAAAAGAATAATGAAGTATTATATAATCTTAAGAAACCAGAATGGTTAAAATTATTAAGGACAATCGAATTTTAATCCAAGAGAACAGTGAAGGGCCATTTAATGTCATCCTTTTCACGAATTTATGTTAATAAAATCTATATAATCCTGTTCATATCATCATTATGGAATTTTATGTCTTTATTTTTTGTGCCTGCATTTTTTGATGTTTAATTTTTCATGTTTTTGACAAAATTGTATTAATTGTGCACTTCATGAAGGATGAGGCACCTCATCTTGTGAACCCACTTGTAGAGTCATTTGTGGCACGCCATACTAAATCCTCATCCAGTACCTCAATTGTTAATTGATTCACTATCTGTCAGTTTGTTGATGCTGCTCAACTCATTGAAATTGTGTACATATCTCCATTGGCTTCCATTAAGATTGAATTTCATTTTTTGTATAGTTACAAATTGTGACCTGTTTATGTGAGACAATTCATCTAATATGATTAGCAACCTTGGAATCTTACACGGTAGTGTGATTAAGGTAGTGATGAATTTTGTTGGGGGCATGTTTCTCAAGATTAACTTTTGCTCAACCTCATTAAGTAATACTACAGTCCGTTCTCGGATTCGTCGGAGAGAGTACATATAATAGGATATGTTATCCTTATTAGCTTTGGTATGATAGTTTAAGTTTACAAGTTATGATAAAATATATATTAATTGAAGTCGACACTTAGTACTATAAAGTTATCAAATGGCAAACTCTGAATAAACATGAAGTTGTCGTCTCCACACTGCGTATGTCTCAGCTTCTGACTAAAATAATCCATTAAAAGATGTTTCGTACACATGAAAGAGTGATTAAATCAATTAAACAAATATTATAAATCAAGTAAATTATAATATATTATTATAAAAGAAATATTACAAATCAACGGTTCAATTATTTTAATTCAATCAATTACTAATTAGTTAAATTTTATTCAAAAATTGAATCAATTATAATGTTAAAATAATCTAGTAAAATCAATTGTTTAATTAATAATTTGGTGACTATATGTGGGTAAAAGATTTAATTTTTCTCTTATATTTATTTTTTAGTCAATTGAGTCTTTATATTTTTTAAATAGGTTTAATGTAATTTTATTTGTTAACAACATTACATAGTCAACTAGGAATAGGAAAGGTGTCTAACAAATTGTTCTCACACTCACCCATAAATTCCTTCGGTCGTAAAGCCTTAATTTGCTCTTTAATCAAATTCTCCACAACCTCGTTCAACTTCTTGAACCTAACAATCAAACCCTCCTCTAAAACATCAACAATTGAAACCTTTTTTACAACATCATCATCCCTCTCAAGCTGAGAAATCTTATAGGCAATCTTGTAATTCCATTATTTCATTTGCTCCATAATCTTGTTCCTAGGCTTAACAATTGTGTCATTCAAGTTCAAAAGCTCTTCCACACTCTCAGTTGCATGCTTGATGACACCATATGCCACCACCATGCCATGCCAATGTATTTCTAGAACCACGAAAGTAACAAGTCGTTGTTGATGAAGTTGCTCACCTATGTAAAAGATATCTTAGAGTCGTACAAAGTGTTAATGTTGTTTCCATATACTCAAGAAGGATGATGTCACCCATCACGTGTAAATATGATGACTTTCAAGCAATAGATCATCAACATGATGATTCTATGATCATAATAGTTGAAATAGAAAATTTTACAGTCATGAAAACTCTCGTAGATCAAGGGAGTTTTGTGGACATTTTGTACTGGAGGACTGATCAACTCATAAAATTGATTTCTCCACTAGTGTAGTATAGTGTGAAACCAAAGATCAATCCTAGAAAAGACAAAGTGAATTTTGAATGATTTTTCAGTGTGTTTTGTGTAAATGGAGGAAATCTAATTAAACTAATACTAAACTTAACTAAAATGTTACGGAAATGCTTATATGCAAACTATTTGATGAAAAGCTTAAGAGAATCATAATCCATGCATGGTGTTTGTGAAAATGCCAAAATGGGAAATGGATATGAATTATGCAATGCAACTATTCTATAGACAAATTTGAAATTATCCTAATACACAATTAAGACTAATTAGAACTACTAGAAATGAAAAGAAAGAATTATATGCAAAATATCAAAATATGACAAATGCAAGTGTACGCTCATGAATGCAACGTATAAGATAGGTTCGTATGTAACCATGAAATAAATGAAGCAATGATTTGATTGTGTAAAACAATTCAAAATGTCTCAATTGGGAATAGAAACTATAATTACACAAAATAATTAAGTAAAACGTGAACTCCTAAATCTAGAACACTAATCTTAACAGAAACAAGTGTCTTGAAACGCAAATAGTCCTTGATTGCGGGGGTTGTTCTAGTACGCCCAATAGTTTCATTTCGCTTAAAAGTCAAGCTTAGGGTAATTTAAATACCCATTCCCCATACAACCCTCTGATGTGTTTTTTAAGGATAAAGTCATAAGAGTTTCAGGTTCCAAAGCGAACAAAGGTCAGAATAATATTTGTTGCGACAATGTACTCTTGTCACTCTTGATCGAGTTTTGTAAGGACTTTCAAAATTTTCTTAACAAAGACCTCTATTATAAATGGATGTTATTGTCGAACCCTTCTTCCCACCACCATGAGTAGGACAAACACAACAACCTCCATAAAATAGAGACAACGTTGTCACATGTGCAACTCCGATTGAAGTACACTTTTAAAGAAAGTTCATGTGTTCATTTTGACATAAGATGACATTGAATCTATTTAAAAAATACAAGAACTCAATTGAGTAAAAAATAAATATAGAAAAAAATAATCTTAGATCTCAATATAGAAACTAAATTATTAATTAAGTCAAAATTAATTTTAGAAACATAAACACAAATTAATTGATCAAACTAATGTTATAGTCAATTAAATTATTTATAACTAGTTCTTTTTCTCAATTTATTTGTCCTTCACTCAATTTCTGTCCTTAAACTAAATAAGTTACAAATTACTTTTCACTTTCACGTATAACAATTATTGTTTATATTTGTCCATTTTTTTTTAAGATATAAAATTATTTGTCGTGGGTTAACGAGTGCTTAGAGAATTGTATTTACAAAATTAACTTATATTTCAATATTTTTATTCTAGAAATAACTTAATAGTAAAATCCAATATTAGTTTGCCCCGATGAATATCACAATTTAATTGAAAAATAATGTTGACCTGAATATCAACTCCTTAATGCAAGAAATATGTAAATATTTACACAAAATTACACTAATTAAAGCTAGATCCATTTTAATTTATCTTTCAGTTATTCCTCCAAAGTGCAGAAGAGTGTGGGGCCCATTTAGTAATAATAGAGGTGCAGGAAGAAAACCCATTAAATTGGGGAAATGGGCCGAAAGGTTGGACGGAGGAGAGAGCTTGGGCCAGAGAAGAATGATATAGGTAAACCCTAGGAAAAGGGAAGGGATATGAGTTATGATGCGGGGCGGCGTAGCAGAGGTGTTAAATGTTGTTAAGTTATTAGGTTAAGGTAAGGAATGAAAAAGCTCTGGGTTTTGGTGTGTTAGAAGATCAAGAGAAAGGAGTGGGGGAAAGGGATTGATCGCAGTTGCAGGGAGAAGAGAAGATAAGAGAAGCGAAAGCGCGAGAGATGAGAGGAAGGAGCTATAGTCCTTCGCCACCGCGTTACAGCAGAAGAGGCGGAGGGAGGAGTCCCAGCCCTAGAGGCCGCTACCCTACCCGCCCCCGACAACAAGATCTCCCTACCAGCCTTCTTGTTCGTAACCTTCGCCACGACTGCAGGCGCGCCTCTTTACCTTTCTTTTCTATTTTTACCTTCATTCTTTCATTCTAATTTCCGACCTAATCCATGTTCCAACCAACGGTTTTCAGGCCCGAGGATCTTCGCAGACCATTTGGTCAATTTGGTCCTCTGAAGGACATTTACCTGCCTAAGGATTACTACTCTGGGTGAGTCACTCCCCTTCACTTCCTCCCTTTTATCCCCTCCTCCGTCTTCTCTACTCTGCATCCACTGTCATCTTTAAAACACTACACACTTTCGATTAGGGTCTTTTATTTGAGACTGTTGCTATTGTAATAGCCACCTTCTTAGGTTTAGCAGTGATTTAGAGTTTTGAAGACATCAATCAATCAAGTAAGTAGAAGATGTTATTGGTAGTCAAGAGTTCAAGCTACTTCACTTTCATTACATTATGAAGATGTTCCAAGTCTTGAAGATTTTCCACTCATCTTTAAACTGACACAAAGGTCAGCAGCCTAGTGCTTGCCTGCTTTATTATCCATATCATTGGGGTCTATTTTCCTCCTAAAAGTGTGCACTCTTCTCATTACCAGTTTCCTATCGGATTCCGACCAATGCTAGTTATGATTGTGCCTTCGCATTTCCTTCTGTGCAGAGAACCTCGGGGGTTTGGTTTTGTCCAATACGTCGATCCTGCTGATGCAGCCGATGCTAAATATCATATGGATGGCCAAATTCTTCTTGGTCGGGAGCTCACTGTCGTCTTTGCCGAGGAGAATAGAAAGAAGCCAACTGAGATGAGGTCGAGAGAGAGAAGGTGCTACAACTTTTCTCTTTACCTACTTTTTGTTCTATGTCTGAGTTTCACTTACTGCATTTCTTCTGCAATCTATAATAGCTTAGACAAACTCTGATTAGTTTCTGCCAGCATGTAGATCTTATATGTTTATATTCATGAGGCTCTTCTAATTATTTAAATATTAGTTTAAAGTCAAGATCTGAATGAAATGCCCATCTAAAATTTCTTGTTTGGGAAATATTGCAAAAATCGTTAGTGCTTCTGTGTTTTACTCTCTCACAGGTTTAGCTAAGAATACTTTCATTTTTACCCTTAACCTTTAGGGATCTTGAAGAAAATCAAATTATTGTTTCCCTGTAATTAATCTCAACCAAACATACTTTTAACCTGACGTATCATGTTCAAAAGTGATTTGATTGCGCCATTAAGGTGCCTTTGTTTGCGGTTAGAGGCGTTTAGTATAAGTGAAATTTTATTTACGTGGGAATCTTTGTTTGTGATAATATATTTCCCACTTTGGTTCAGCTCTTAAAATTAACATTCCTAGTCAATCCCAATAATGGGTTAGTTGGGTAGGTCGAAAAGGTGAAAATTGCTGTACTGAATCGTTCTTTGATTTATTATCTACTAAAACATAGTGTTATGCTTCATTTTTGTTCTTCCTAATTTTCTGTTTCAGCATATTGCAGCTAATAGGGAAGGGTGCAGTACTGATTTCATATTTTGTCTCTTCACAGGGGTCGATTTTATGATCGAAGGAGGTCTCCTCCTCGTTACTCTCGTTCACCCCGCTATTCTCGATCTCCACCACCACGCCATAGATCTCGTTCTCGGAGTCGTGACTATTATTCCCCTCCTAAACGAAGGGATTATTCGAGGTATGTGGTTTGTACAGATTGATGGATGTAAGGTCAGTTTTGCACTTTCACTTGTATGATGCATGACTTGTTTTGTAGATCTCTCTCCCCTGAGGACAGAAGGTACAGTCGAGAAAGATCATATTCGCAGCATAGTAGGGAGAAGTCATACTCACGCTCTCCACCTTATAATGGGGGCTCGAGAAGTCGTAGTCACAGTCCTGCAAAGGGTCCAGGTCGAAGCAGAAGTCCAAGTCCGGACCGTGATGTTAGGGAACCAGCCCGTGGTAGGTCCCCCAGTCAGTGATAAGGGGGAAAAATAGATTTAGTTTGCAATATTAGATGCTTGATCTTGTCACAATATTGGGCTCATTACTGCTTCTGTTGTCTGAAGTCTGATATATTGGAGTTGGATTTTGATTTGTGGTTCTATAGAACAGAGATGTTTGTTGCTTGAGCTAAACATCGTAGGGAAGTCTAGACCCTTTTTTATTTTGAATATTATTACTATTTTCATCTAGTTTTTAATTGGATGTTGATATAGTCATTGGTAATATTTGAAAATGTTTTTTTTACGATGGTTGTCATTGAATATTGATGGTAGGTTTTTGATGTTGTAATTTAATGCTATTGATTATCATAAAAACACGACGACTATGTTTCGTAGACATTATAGTCTATTTTGCAGTTAACCCTGGAAAACACATTCACAATTGCCTGTTTATTCGTTGTCCTAAAACTGAAGACAATGAGAACATGGACATGACCTCAAAATAACCTTACCATCTTTGTCCGTGGGTCCCAACATCGTCGGTAGTGAAACATGCGGCACGCTAAACCAAACTATCAACAATTCTTCTCAGCATGCAATGGTTCATAATGATCGAACACCTTGTCCTAGCTTTATAATTAGAAAAGTTGTGTATTTCTGTCCTGAAAAGATCCTGTCCTTTCTATCCTAAAAATGATTCAGTCCATCATAGCCTGGTGCCGCCATGGTAATTTTAAGTGTTTAAGGATATTTTGGTATTCATACTTGTTCCCTTTTCGAATTGACGATCGAGTCAGAACAATGTTGACAAATTTGCTTCACTATCAATCAATAGTCAGGACTCCTTTTTTCACTGTTTTTCTCTCACTCGCCCCTCCCTTTTCCTGTTTTCACATGCCCTTTTTTATTTACTAAATTTTCATATATAAAGTTTCCATTGGCAACCGTTTTTCACTCACCACCGAATTTTCAGATATAACCAACTTCTCCACTCCTTTATTTTCTCCTAGCATATCTTTAGGGTATTACTTTTTATTCGCACCCTCTCTAGACTGTCTTTATTGGGCTGGTTTTTAGGTCATGCTAATGGATCCGAATGGACTATCCTACAATATGCATATACTCCTATTAATGCCGACTTCATAACTTATTTTATTATCGCGATAATCTGTGATCGTGATTTAAGACGAGTTTGTTATCGATCCCCTTAGTAATAGTGATAAAAATACCACTAGTGTTGAATTTAATGAATTTGTCATAATAACTTCGAATTTTTTTTATACAGCATCTCACATAATTCTTTAATTCACATTATTAGTTTACTTATATTATATATTATTATTTACATCTTAACCACCATGTTATTGATATTTCTATTATAATATTCTTCGCTTAATGAATTTCTTAAATTTCATCTCTTATTTGTCTTTCAAAACTTTTATTGAATCTTATATATTCTTATCGACAAGTGTTTGTATATAAAACATATTAGTTCTAGCCCTCACATCATCGTCCTTTCTAGTTAGAATTAACTCATAAGCCTTAAAAGACTATAATCCTTGTAATATCTTTGCATAATCTTTACTAGGGATATTCTCCGTTTTTACTTAAGTTTCATTGTTTTTCCTAGTTCTCCTTGACATTTTTCTTTTTCATTGTCTAAATGACCTTTAATGCTAAAGTCATACATCTCAAATCTTAATTAAATATGATGATGTATATGCTCTAGAATTGATTGATTATGCAATTTGAAGTAGAATGAGTATTCACAATCATGTGAAACATTTGTCATTCAACTTTCTGATTTATCTAATACATATTTGGTCATTAATAGTGATGAAGATGTTGTATGTAGTAGTGATGCATTTGTGAAGTTTGATAGGATGGATATGTACCTCATTATGATTGAGATGTGACAACTCATAAATCTTAGAACCAACACTTTAATGTAAAAGAAACAAATGTACATTATCTTAGTATTTTGATTAGTTTAGTATAAATGCCTTTTTAAGGCATTCTTTTATTCTTTGTCTGGAGACTTCACTTTTTCAAATATAATACAATTTTTTTTATATATATATACCTCATTGTGATTGAGATGTGACAATTCATAAATCTTAGAACCAACCCCAATGTATAAGAAACAAATGTATAATTGTTTTAATATTTTGCTTAGTTTAGTAAAGTCTAGGTGTCTTTATAAGGCATTTTTTTTTCTTTGTTTGGAGACTTTACTTTTTCAAATATAACATAATTTTATCTTTTGCTTCCTTTTTCTCCTGGTGCATTGTCTTGTATGGAATCCAGAACTTCTAAGATCATCGTGTTTTCCACTCAATCTCAACAATCTTTGTCTTCTACTCAACAATTTCAATCAAGTTGGAGGATGAAATTTTTTCGGTGTGGAAACAACAAGTTCTTTCCAACATTAGGGGTTTTAAATTAGAGCCATTTGTTATGGGTCTTGATGTACCCGTACAATTTTCTCCGTCCAATGATGCGTCAAATTCAACATATGGTAGGTATTATATAAGCATTCTCCAGTTCCATGTTCGATTACTCTATTTTCGAATATAGTAGAACTTTATATTTTGCTTCCTCTATCTCTCATAGTTCTGTTTTCTTATGAACAAACTCATTGTGCACCTTGAGCGCCAGGTCGAGTTAAAATTTTCAATGTGCTAGTCTGTTTTTGCTTGACTCACCTAGCCTGCCTAATTGGCGGGTCAAAAATTAAAAATTAAAAAATAAAATAGCAGCACGTTAACATGTCTTGTGGTTGGAGCGAGCCCAATCTAATCATTTTTGACATATCAAGGATAGACGGGTCAAAATAGACCGGATCAATTCATTTATCATTCTTAGTTTTAAGGTATTTAATAAATATTTTTGACATTTATTTAATTTATAATTTTATACTAAATAAAAGTGTTATGGAACATAAAAACAATACAATTTATATATATATATATATATTAAGATATTTATTTTTATTTAAACTATATATATTAGTTATTAACATTATGCCTTTTATATTAATTTGTAAAAAAGAAATCGTGAGAGCATAAGTCCTTTAATTAAAATCCATTTAATTCGTGAAGTAAACCGATTGGGTAATTAAAACTAAAACACTCATCCGTATAAAGTATTAATAAGTGATTAAATTTATAGGATTGAATAAAATGAAAATTTATTTCAATTCCTTTAATTTTTGTAGTGATTTAAGAAGAGCACGTAGGGTATAAGGAAATAAAATAGTGATTGAATTTAGGAATAGAGATGGAAATACAGTGAAAGGGTGATGAAATAGATTAAGATTAGGGTATATTGTCTGGTGTTGTCTTCTCAGAAGAGGGGCGGATCGGGTGGTGACCCTTTCTGGACTGGAACCCAACCAAACCTTGCACGTCTCTCGTCAGAGGCATTCTCACAGCACAGACCACGCATATACTCTTCATCTTCCTCTTCCCGTTACTCTTCATTCCTTTATATCTCTTATTGAATTCATCTATCTATCTATCTATATTCTCACTCACTCACTCGCCTTCACTCACCAACCCAAGCTTCCACCCCTTCTCGACTCCCTTCCACTCACTCGCAGGTATTCCCTTTATAGTATTATTTTTTGACGATTCATCGATTCACAATTCCGCTCTATCACACCGACTTTATCCTCCCCTAATCTCGATCTGATGCTTCCAACTTCTGCCATTATTTTCTTCATTTATCAGTAGGGACCCATCAATGTATCCCAATTCGTTTCTCTATGCATCTCAGTAAATTTTTTTAACTGATATCTGAATCCGGCCTTATCCCTCTGATCTTCTATTAAATTCTTTATGTCTTTTACATACTCCGAGACCTAAACGTTTGCATTACATTAGTTTGCTGTCTTCGCGTATTTAACACACTTGCAATTCTCTATTTTCGTCGTCCCCTTTTGTACTTTTTCCACCGGCTGTATTTGCGTGTGAACAACGGGTATCGTATGTTGCTATTTAATATAATAGGGACTGGATGTCTGTTTTCCTGTCTGTTGTATGCTGACCCAGCTCATTCATTTTTTTTTTTATTACAGTAACTGATGGGGAAGAAAGTCAGAAAGAAGAGTCGAGGTTCTGCCAAGGAGAAAGGGGTTGCTACCCATTTGCCAAAAAAGGTTATTGAATCTACCAACTCGACTGTCGAGTCTGTTGATGAAGGCGTTTTGGTTGCAAAAGAGACAAATTATTGCCCTCATCTCGTAAAAGGTGTTAATTTAAGCATATTGTCCACCAAGATTGAGTCTTGTGGATCCATAAGGTGTGAAGATTGTAGGGAAGGTGCGGCTGATAGAAGGGGTGGTAAAGGAAAAGGTAAACATGGGAAGAAGAAAAGTGGTGCATCACTGGATTCAAAATCTGAGTCAAAATCAATATGGGTGTGTTTGGAGTGTGGTCAATATACTTGTGGTGGCGTGGGGCTGCCAATAACCCCTCACTGCCATGCGGTAGGGCACGCGAGGAAAAGCCGGCACCCCTTGGTTGTTCATTTTGATAAGCCTCAACTGTGTTGGTGTTTTCCTTGCAAAATGCTTATTCAAGATGATAAAATTGAAAAAACTGATGAATCGAGTCATCTTCTATCTGATGTTGTGAAATTATTGAGAGGACGATCACAAGAAAAATCTTCAGTGGATATTGAAGATGTTTCCGCTGGGGATTGCAGTATTACTTCGGAAATTAAGTCAAGAGCTCTGTTCACTAATGATTCGACTGTACAAGGTGGTTATGTAGTTAGAGGTATGCTAAATCTGGGGAATACTTGCTTCTTCAATTCAGTCATGCAAAATCTGCTGGCCATGAGCAGATTGCGGGACAGCTTTCTAAAGTTAGATGCTCCAGTTGGGCCACTTCTTAGTTCCTTGAAGAAGCTTTTCACTGAAACAAATCCTGTATCAGGATTAAAAAATGTTATAAATCCTAGATCCTTTTTTGGCTGTGTCTGTTCCAAGTCTCCCCAATTTCGAGGATATCAGCAACATGACAGTCACGAATTGCTCCGATGTTTACTCGATGGGTTAAGTACTGAAGAACTGGCTGGAAGAAAGCAGAATGGTGCTCCAAAGAGAGATGGGACCTCTTCCAATACGTTAGTTGATACTTTAT
>Ga0209389_1005382_pt1 | contig 10892 bp, 3 predicted proteins | sample CowpearedBW_FD_187526 | JGI IMG/M metagenome (GOLD analysis project Ga0209389, IMG submission 187526) | Root nodule microbial communities of legume samples collected from California, USA - Cow pea red BW (SPAdes) (version 2) | ecosystem: Host-associated > Plants > Roots > Nodule | place: USA... | reverse complement strand
AAAAATTTATTTTTTTAAATATATATATATATATATATATATATATATATAATATTTCTAAATATTTTATTCATTACGACTTGTTCTATGAAATGTTTGAGTAAGTCTCGTATGCATAAAATGTTTAAATGTCGAGTTAGGTTAGTGAGATTATAAGTCGTTTTTTAGTTGAGTTAAACTAAGAAATATACACAATGCTTATTAATGGGATGTTTTGTGCTTGAATGTCTTTATATCGAGTAGGGAACATTGATCCATTAAAGAAATTGATCATCGAATATGAGATGATGATTTAAGAGTTTCCTTCCTAATTTGATACCATGTTTGAAAAACGAGTGAAAGTTCGTATGCCACTTTTAAACCTTTTTGCCTTGACTGCCTGACACAACAAGGCTAAGAGATTGTATACAGTCATAACATTAAAAACTTGTCGGGTATCAAATTTAGTCTTTAATATCTTTAATAAAGGATAATTTAAATTATATTTTCAAGATTTTATATCTTTTCATATCTTAATAGATCCGATAAAAGTTATTATTCAACTTGTAACCTTATCGACTATAAATAGAAAAGTAGTCCAAAGTTTTGTATTGTATTCAAGTACACTCAATAGTCTCACATATCTTAGGAGTCGAGATAAAAGGTAGCTTAAATACTCATTCAACCTTTAGAAGTGTTTTTCAAGGATAAAATTGTGATGAAGCCCAAACTACCTTAGATGGGATGATCGATCCTAGCAACTTTCATCTCTTCCCTTAAGTCCTTCATTCGGAATGAACTATTATTCCCTTTAAACTTCAATTCTAGGCTTATATTTCGATACACTAAATAGTCTCAACATCCTAAAACTCCGTTTTAAGGTCAACAAACTTGAGATTAGTGACATTAGCTTTCAACTAGAACATTCATTCTAAATTCTAATATAGTTTTCCTCGACAACATTTTGTATCCAATTTCCAGTAGACTTTCCATCGGTGCCTCCACCAAAAAAAATGTTTATGTTCAGGTAACATCAAATTTTACACCACAAAAACTATTGACACAAACAAATACAAAGTTGAGTGACATACAAAGAGATCTAAGAAGTGACCAAAATAATACAATAAAATCTTGTATGAAGGTTACCATCCATTACCAAGTTGTGAAATTAATACTCTACATTAAACTTTCTCTATAGTATTTTTTTTTTCCTTTGAGAGGTACCACTGCATGAGCCGTTGATCTACCTCCCCGTATTTGCTAATTATGATTCAGGAACCAATATTTTCTTATACATATTCAATTTAGCATGCTTGATATATATTTTTTTCTAATGTTCCATTCATATGCACTCAGCTTTTTTTGGTCAATCCTGGAAGCGAGGTGATGAATAAACTGAGCAAAACCATGTTCCAAAACCATTTAGGGCAGTTACGGAGCATGCAACTTCAATCTCCGTGCAAGAATAGATCTCAAGAAAGATGAATCAGAGGGTTACGTTACCACTCCAATATGTGACATGAGAAGTTTTAGAGGCATAAGAAAATGAAAAGTACTCGAGTCATATCCTTAGTTAGAACTGATTGTGGGAGAGAAAACTGATTATTCGGTGCAATTCACGAAAATCTTTTTCATAACCATTTCTAGAAGAAAAAGGAAGATAATTAATTCATTTATTTCTAATAAAAAGTTTAAATTTGATTTCTAACATATAAATAAGCTAATTATAGCTTATGAAAAATAAATAGTTTAGCTCAAATCTCAGGGATGGAGATGGAGGAAATCAATGAAAGCAAATTGGTAAGCCTGGTTCTACGAAGGAATAATAGTATCTTGCACCACAATGTTAGACACGGAAATGGGTACAACACTAAACACTCATTTCTCATCTAAACCAGGTAGAAAAAAGGAGGTGATTATTCAGAATTTCATATTACAGAGAAAAAATTGTGAAAATTCCGTCCTAGCCTTTGCCTCTTCTTATGAGTAAATGAGGCACAACATGTACAAAGATCAAAATATGTAGGAGGGTCTCAATGCATCTTTAGAGAGAAAATTTTACAAACAAGAAAGCTATAAGGTAACAAATTAACAATCAATCTCCCTTGGTGGGAGGTCGCACACATGAACAAAATGGTAGCTTTTTCTTCTTTTGGTTGTTGCTTCTCGTCCCACCATAAAGATAATCTCGCAAAAGCACTCTTGGACTTCGATCACTGCTTTTCGTTTTCTCTTTGCTTTCTTTTCCATCACCAAGTTTCAGCAGTAGAAACTGTAACCTTTGCACCTCCAAATGCAGTTGTCCTATCTTTTCTGATTCTCTCCTTGCTTGATCCGAGACTCTCCTTCTGCTGACACTTCCACTTTCATTTGACTCTCCTGCACTCTTCCCGACAGATGACAAGGTACCCTCTTCCACATTCTTCATCAACTTCTTGTTGGTGTCAAACAACTTTGTGATGGTTTCCTGGGATGCTTCAAGTTGCCCTTTTACTCCATCAAACTCAACACCTTTTCCTTTTGTGTTCTTCTCATTAACCTCTACCTTCTTCATCAAATCTTGTACGGTGATTTGAAGGTTTGTTAACTTCTGTGCATCAGAATCAAGTCTCTCTAAAATCTTTGTTTGGTTCCCTTCATCCCGTGGCAGTGTCAATCTTCTCGAGATCTCTAACTTGTCCACACTCAACTCTTTTTCCACCAAGGAATCTTTTGAAGGGTATTTATTTTTGGGTTCCTTGGTTGTTCCTCTTTGATGATTGCCTCCAACTTCAGAAGCCATCCTTTGTGTCTTTTCAACTTGCTTTCCAACAGCGCCATCCTTATCTTCTGTTTCCCACAACCCAAGCATCTGATCATCAGCCTCAAGAATTTCTCTCCTCCTACTTATCCCATATGATGAACATTCAGATATTTGATCTAGCATGATGTCTTTAGGCAAAACTTCAATCTCTGTAACCGGGGTCTTTCCTTGGTCTTGAGTAACATGCTTGCTTGCTTGAATATTCTCTCCATGCCGGGTATTTCCAGATTTTAACTCTTGTATCTCTCTAGTTTGATTCTTCAGTTTGAAACTTTCATTTAACTGCTTTACTACCATTGCAATAGCATTGATCCTTCTCTGCATATCTTGGAAGCCAGGGAGTGCCTCTGGTGCCATAACTGTCTTATCTTGGTCTGCTTGTTGACCATCTTCAGTGAATTCATTACCCACCAATACTTTAGCCTGAAAATGATGATTGTAACAAAATTATATCAATAAAATAAATGAAATAATAGTTCGTTCCAGTTTGAGAAGAAATTCATTTCACATGATTACGCAATCACCAAGCAAAAGCAATGATCTGGCACCGACCCAAAAAAAGCAGCTTATCTTTCTACAATGTTCTCTAGCATTGAATACTATAAAGCAAATTTTTGCATGAAGAATTCATGGAGAAAAAGACTAGTTTATTTTACTTAATAGATTTAAAAAGTAGTTACAAAACCAGACGCCATTCCACCCAATTTCATGAGATAAAAGGTATTACGAAGTCATATTTGTGCATCCAAGAAAGTAAAGACAGCGATACTTCATAATTTGGTTGAAATTTGGAATCTAGCTCAAGAATCCATTAAAGTGCCTCAAAGCTCATAGAGTGAAAGAAGAATGAGTATCTAACCCACCCCCGAAACTGTCAAATTATGGCCCAAGGGAATCACTCAGACAAGCTATAATAATGTTGCGACCAAATACTAAAATGATATTTCAATACCTTTGTTTCTTCACAGTCATCAGGTTTTGCATGTGCAAGAGTCTGCATCTCCAGAGCTGTTATACTGTCATTCAAAGCACTGACAGCAGGGCCATAAGCAGCTAATTGACCAGATAGTCTTCCATTTTCGATTTCCAGCTTGCTAACTCTTTCTTTCAGATGTTCGCTTTCCATGTCTTTGGAGTAGTTTCTGTGTTCAAGATTCTCACAAGCATCAGCTAGCTCAGAGACCTTTCCTTCAAATAATGTTCCATTGACAGCAGAAATCTGCAGCTCAGCAAAGAGTGTTGAAGCCTGAGTTTCCCATTGTTCAATCTCATTTCTTCCCTCAAGTACTTCATAACTTAGCTTATTTTCCCTCAGTTTAGTTTCTCCAAGCTCTTGACGTAGGTGCCGTATTTCAGACTCCAACTTCTGGTTCACTTCACACAGGCAAATTACCTCTTCATCTTGACGGTCCTTGTCTGAGGACAATTTCAAAATTTGATTAGCCTGTTCTTCGAGCGTCACCCTTGCTTCATCATACTTAATCTTCAGATCTTCCACCATTCTTTGCAATTCCGTTTTCTCAGCATGTAAAACATGAAACATCTCAGCGGCTTCCAAAAGCTCATTTTCCTTTTGATTCAACATTTCCCTTTCATCCCTAATCTGACAACTTAATTCATCATTGATAGATTGAACTAAATGCAGTTCAACATTTGACTTTATAAATGACTCTCTAAGATGTGAATTTTCCATTTCTTCATTCTCTAACTTTCCCACCATAACTTTTAATCTCTCCTTGAGGTCATTATTTGCTGAACAATGTTTATCAAGATCCTCACCTAGCTCTTTAAGTTCCAGGAGTTTTTCAAAGATAATATTCTCGTAAATAAGGGAAATATTGGACTGAGCTATTGTCTCATGGATCATGAAACACATTTCTTCTTCCAAGTTACTTTTCGCTTCACCCAGATCTAGAAAACTTCTCATCAAGGACTTCTTCTCTTCCAATATTTTGTGACTATCCTCCTGTAAATTGTTGTGATTTTTTTCCATGTCTGACAGCTTCTTCTGTAGGTTGCCTATTTCAGCTGTCATTACTTCCATTCTCTCTTCTCCTTTGCTTATTGTCAACTTCAACTCTTGGTTCTTCTCCAGTATCTTCTGAACCTCTATTTGCAACGCCAAAAACCGCTGAGACTGGATACTGAACTGCTCATCAAGGTCATCTCTTTGTGTCACTAGATTTTCTACCTTTAGTTTTAACTGCTCAAGGAATGTAATCAGAATTGAATTCTCAATGGCCAGTTTTTGGCCTTCATTGAAAATTGTGTCAAAAGATTTCTGCCTCTCCTGAAGTTTTTCATATATCTGGTTCAAAAGCATTTGATCTTCTTCAAGCATATCTTCACAGAAATGCCCACTGTTATAGTCAAGAGTCTTCAACACCTGAATCAACCCAACCCTTAGTATTTTAATTTTCTCAGACAGAGAATTCACATCAACCTGCTTTTGAACATTCTCAGTCTCCAATTTAGATATCATTCTGTCTGACATTTTGGAAGCCTCCAATAGTCTCTGACACTCAACCAGAATGGAGAAATTCTTTTTTTCCAGATCGTCAATACATTGCTGCAAGATGAAAATTTCAATTTGAGCATGTATAGTTCTGTCCAGTTCCTCCTCATAATCCTTTTTCTTGCAATTGTTATCTTCTTGTAGAATATGAATTTGTAATTCCTTCTCAGCCAATTCATCTTCATTCAATTTCAAAACTCTGGAATGCTCTTCCCTCTCAGAATATAGGGAAACTAGAAGTTCTTCTACCTTTTTAAGTGCAGACTCTCTTTCTCCTTTTAGTTCCAAATGCTTTGACTCCAATTCACTGTGCAGTTTCTCAAGATCTTTCAGTGTTTGATGAGTGATGTTCATCTGTGAAACTAAGGTTTCTTTCTCTTGAAAGATACTGGACTTCTCATGGTCAAGTGACTGGCATGTATCTTCTAACACCCTGGACTTCATCCTTAACCCTTCAAGTTCAGCATTCACATCAAATAGTGAATTTTCCAACAGGTTGCTCTTTTCTGAGAGCCTCTCCAGCTTTTCAGTTGTGGATTGTAACTGAGAAAACAAGGTGGCCTTCTCAGCAGCAAGATTGGATTTCTCAACTAGTAGACACTGACATGTTTCTTCCAACACATTTACCTTTCCTCTGACACTATCCAGCTCAGCATTCAAGTCTGAAAGGGAATTTTCTAAGACAGTATTTTTCTCCAGAATTTTCTCCATGGTTTCCAATTTTGCCAAAAGAGCTTCTTTCTCTCCTTTGTCAGCCTCACATGTTTCCTTCAGCTTTAAGTTTTCATCTTGCAGTTTTTTAACAGATGGTCCAAAGCATTGTGGATCTAAGTCAGTTGACCTGACTTCCTCCATCATGGCTTCATGTTTTTTATTCAGATCATTAAGCTCCTCTTTAAGACAGTAAATTTCTTGCTGAAGTGCGTTTCTTTCATCAATTCGCAGCTCCACCTCCTGTTCAAGTTTCTTTATTGTCTCCCTCAAATTCAAAATCTCATCCTGCAAATTTTTTATTGACAACGATGAAGAAATTTTGACCTCATTTAGGATTTTGTTTTCCTCACTGACCCTGTGTATTTCATCCTCTAAAGCCTGCTTACGTGATTCCACGTTCCCCAGTGTATCCACTTTACTGTGAAGTTCAGCAGCAAGAGATCTAAGCTCTTCCTGAGATTGAGAATGTAACTGCTGAAGAGTTTGAAAAGCGGTTTCAGCCTCAATGAAGCGCAATCTCTCCTCCTGCATGCAACCCCAAAGTCTACTCAATTCTTTCTGCTTCTCATTAAGTTCTTCACTTTGAGACCCCATTCGTTGTGCCAAAGATTGTAACTCAGACTGCAGATTGTGATTTGATGTCTCCAAGAGAAGACACTTCTTCTCAGAACTCTGTAATTTTTCTACCTCATCATCTATCTTGGAATTTAGCCTACGCACCTCCTCTTCAGCACAAGAGAGTTTATATTCCAGACCGGAAATTATCTCCAAGCATTGCTGATAACGGAGAGCAGCTTCTTCCTTTTCTTCATTAAGTTTAGTAACTTGTAGTTTCAAGGCCCCAATTTCATTTTCAGCTACAGTGGCATGCTCCTTAGTCCTTCTTGCATTTTCCTCGGCTTCGTCTAATCTCTCCTCCAACTTTGATAGTGTCTCCGAGCAATGTTTATATTGAACAATGATAGTTTCCTTTTCAGCTTCTACTCTAGCAAGGTCCTGCTTTAGGGACTCAGTTTCATTTTCTGCTCTGTTAGCTCTTTCATTAAGTTCTCCGGCTTCTGTCTGCGCAGAAGAAATATTTTCCTCTAGCTTTGCTATTTTCTCCAAGCACTCCTGATACTGAAGAAGACTATCTTCACTTTCAGCCTGTAATTTAATTTGGGTTTCCTTCAAGGCTTGAACTTCAGCTTCAGCTTTACTTGTTCGCTCATCAAGTCTTTTAGAATTCTCTTGTGCGCTAGACAATTCTAACTGGAGATTAGACAGCTTCTCTAAACACTGTTGATACTGAAGCAAGCCAGCTTCCTTTTCCTCCTCTAATTTGGCAATGGCTTTCTTCAAGGCCAAAATTTCTGTCTCAGCCTTTGTCACACGTTCAGACTCAGACGAGATGTGAGACCTAGTATTGTTGCTTCCATTGTTTAGCTCACTACTCTCCTGTGTCTCAAAAAAATTGAGCCCCCTTCTGGCATTCCTTTCTGCAAACTGTGTAAGATTTTCCTGTTCTCCAGGGATGTAGAGATCATTGAGCTGTTTCAAACCTGTTTTGTTCAAAGAAGAATCAGGTTCGCCAGAATAACCACCATTCTTTTTTATAACATGGAAGTGAGCAGAAGCCTCCTTTTGTGGTTCATCTGAATCAAGAAAGGAACGTGAAGAGTGGCGCATTTCTGGAGTGTGTGGCTCTGTATCCGGAGGAGAAACTGTAGGTAAATCATCTGTCAGCATCATAGGAACTTGATTAGGAAATGCCTCAGACATGGTCCTATGGGCATGGCGGATAACTCCAGTTGCATGATCATATCTCTCAGCCAATGCCCGATATGCCCTGTAAAACTCTTCAACCATTTTCATAAGCTCTGGCCGTTTTTTATAATACATTTCTGCTCTCCTTGCAAAAGAATCTGCATCTTCTTCAATAAGCTTAATCATTTGCTTCACCTTGGCATCCATATCTGAGCAAGAGGAAATATCCTTGTATTAAGTTCAAATGTCCTTAAAACAGAACCACCAAATGGATGATAACTTGATTAAGCAAATAAATGACACAATTGACAATAAAGTAAATAGACCTGTGTCAGCAAACTAGCACTTACAGAACATGTAACATGTCCCCAGAGACAAGAACTAATATTTTGGTAAAAAAATAAATCACATATCTTCATGCTTCAACATCTATAGCTATACATAGAAAACTATTTTGAAGAAGATATCAACAAACAAATATGATTTGAAAATATATATACCCTTGCAGATTGAGAAAAATGATTATATGCCAATGAAGTTTCAACTTTAGTGCATCACACAAGTGCCAGTAAATTTTGAAGTGAAACTGAAAACAGATTTAAACCGAGTTATGTTGTTGTGGACGATATCACCGAAGATGATATATATTTTTGTTGGCCAGTGCTTTATAAAGGTTTTAGCAGAGAGAACATCTATGGACTGTAATTTTGAAGGCCTTCTAGTCATAACAATCTCAATAAATATATAAGATATCAAAGAAATGAAAGAGATTTTCAAAAACAGAAATGAAAGAGGAATAGATTTGATTTCTACTCCATGTCAGATACATATATTTCCCCTTTATATAACAAATCAATAAATGGTTTGAGTGAGTGAAGGTGTCAAGTCATGAACAACAATAGTTAACATGTTTAATATACTTACTTCCAAAAGCTGAAGAGAGATAAAAGGAATTACCTGTCAGATTTTCCTGGAGCCATTTTGAGTTTTTGGGGCTTATGTGGCTGTCCCACCACCATGAATACATTCTCCTAGAGTTTGCATGTGACAAAGTCGCCATTGCTCCAGAAAAAGGACAGCAGAACTTTGTCTTCTGATGTTACAGGAACTTAACCCTTCAAAGTTTCGAAGAAGTAACTGCAAAGTCAAAGAAGTCCACACAGTTTCTTCTTGTGTTTTCCCTGGAACAACAAACAAAACCAAAGGAAAACAGACGTTCAGTTACAGACAAATCGAAGCCGTGTCTTTTTTCTCCTTTCAAAAATGATCTGCAACAGAACAAAAATACCTGATCAATTCCAACTCAATCAACCTCCAAACTTGAATGACCAAATAGCTCCCGACATGCCGGAATAATCACAAACTACCTGATCAAAAAACAAAATCCAATTAAAACAACAGAAGACCCAAAACTAAAATATAAGTAAAAATATATCAGAATTTGGCAAATTAACAAGAAAATGAAATATTTCAAAGCTTCAGAAGATGAATTCTCATGAATCCGTGTTCAAATTTGAACAAGAATTATGATGATCATTCGTGAGATGGCTCCCATATAACCCAAACTACCTGATCAATCAAATCCAGATGATTAAACTTAAAATTAAAGCATAGAGCAAAAAAAGAAAAAACTGAAGATCAATACAAAAGGAGAATTGAATTGAATTGAATTGAATTGTGAAGAGGCATGGGAAAGAGATCAATCCCTGAAGGAGTGAAAAACAAAAAAGCGAATAATTGAGATATGAAGCTACTCACCAAAAATGACGGTAAAAGATTGAAACTTTTATGTATTAGATTCTGATTTCCAGTGGCGGCGATGAACTAGTTCAGGCAAGGTGTGTTTTTTATTATTATTTGCTAAAAATTGTGTGTGTCACCCCATGTTGGTTGGATCTCTGTGTTTTGTGCTCACACACAACACACAATGTTGTCTGTGTGTTTGTGTTTCTCTCTCTATCTTTGTGTCTTTCTCTCTCTCTCCTGCTGGTTGCTGGTTTTAAGCAGTGTTGCCTTTCAGTTTTAGCTTTCTTTTGTGGGTTGGTGGCATACTGTCCTGTTCTGACCTCTCCAGGGATGAGAGAAATGCCAAATTGTCAAAACACAAGTAAAAACAACTAATAAAAAAATCCATCAAGTATTTTACTTTCATACCTTTCCTTCACAAAATCTTATATTATTAATTAATTAATTAATTAACAAAATCATAAAATGAAGAAGTTATTTATATGCAATTATCTCTAATTGCATAAAAAAACTATTTTCACAGTTTTAATTATGCATTCAAATAATCATTATATGAAACATGTTTTAAGAATCAAACTATTAAATTTTATTTTAATAAACTATTAGTGTATTATATTATTAACAAATTAAAATTTATTACTACAAAAGTTAATATTTATTAATTTTATGACAATAATTCACTATAGGAGACAATATAAAAATATATCAACATCAGCAAACGCATGCATCAATTGGCATGAATGATTTTACTTACTGATTTTTGAATTTTTATCCCAAATATGTACTAATAATAATAATGTGATGTGATTCATACCAAAAAAAGTATATCTACTTTAATTAATTACTTCATAATTTTTTACTTCTAAAGTCTTACTTCTTTAATTTATCTGTTTGAATACATAGAATTTTTATTTTGGCAATAAATATATATTACATCACATACATTAATACATAACTTTATCGCTATCAATAAATAAATATTTTTAATATTTAATCTTTTACTTAATTTAAAAATATTGAACTAATATATGAAAATAGAAATTTCTTGTAGTTTTACCAAAGGTTAAAAGCTAAAATATTCCTTTATTATTTAACCCTATGTATGAAATGTTAGTGGCTAGGTGGCGTTTCCTTACACATTGATGAGAACAGATTGGGCGTTAGATAATTGATTAATATTAATAATATGAAATTAATGGTTTCAACGCATTAGGTAAGTTTTTATTTTGTCTTCACTGCCCTACCTTTACCGGGTATTGTGCCATTACGGTATAACTAATTTTGTAGACTGTGACTTCACTAACATTTTCTATTTATGGATAACCTCTTCGGATTTCAGCGTTTTCTCCTTCCACATGTGCATTCACTTACACCTTAAACACCAATTAT
>Ga0209389_1005379_pt1 | contig 10895 bp, 7 predicted proteins | sample CowpearedBW_FD_187526 | JGI IMG/M metagenome (GOLD analysis project Ga0209389, IMG submission 187526) | Root nodule microbial communities of legume samples collected from California, USA - Cow pea red BW (SPAdes) (version 2) | ecosystem: Host-associated > Plants > Roots > Nodule | place: USA... | reverse complement strand
ATATTTATATTTTATAATATTTTATTTTATATTATATATATATATATATATATATATATATATATTATAATTTATCCATTCTTCTTTATTTGATTGTTTTTCTTTTCTAAAAGTTAATGGTTCTTTTAAACTAAAATAATTATTTATAATAAAAATAATAATTAAAACAAAAACTCACAATTATTTTAAAAAAATTGTAAAAATTATTTAAATTTACTTTCATAACAATAAAAACATTGTTTTTTTTGTTATCATAAAAAAAACTCAGATGAACACGTGTGTTTTCACTAATATTATATAAAACGAACGTTTGGTGTACACATTCTTTCTCTAATTTTATCTTTTAATAAGTAAATGTTTTTTCAGACTAAATAATTAGCTTATAAGTTTTATTTTTTAAGTGCCATATTTTTAAATTTTATCGTTTTTCTCAATTTCACTATTTTTTAAAAAAATTTAACCATTTTTTAAAATTAATATTTATCTATTTTTTATTATAAAAATACCTAAAAATTAAATAAAACTATTTTTTATTGTAAAAATCGTTTATATTTGATTATATATATATATATATATATATATATATATATATATTTATTTTGTTATCATAAAAGAAAGTCGAGTTTGACTAGTTTGTTTCGACTTTCGATCATAGATGACTCGTCTCGGTCAGACTAACCTGTTTCAAATTTTGGTCGGGAACAACCAATCTTGACCTTTGGTCCGACCCTTTGTCTCAACCTTCAACCCGAGATAACCATTCTTGACCTTTGGCCTTATCATCCAGTGTCAACCTTTAGTTTGAGCCAACTTGTCTCAACCTGTGTCGACCTATATAGATCTTTGGTCTGAGCTGACCTATATTGACTTTTGGCTTGTATCAACATGTCTCAACCTTCAACCCAGACTAACTTGTATCAATCCTCGACTCGGGACGATCCTTCTTGTCCTTCAACCTGACTATCCTATCTCAATCTTTAGTTCAGTCCAATTTGTCTCGACCTTTGCCTCAGACTTACTTATCTTGACTTTTGGCTTGAACTTACTTGTCTTGACATTTGACATGAGTCGACTCAAAACAATCCGTTTTGACCTTGGGTTTATCTTGACCTTCGACTTAAAGTAGTAAGAGTTGCATCGTAATGATTAGTTATAACTTTTGACTTGGTGAAAAACGCTCAATTTAACAATTGGAATCTAGAATAAACTAATACAAAAAAATAATTAAAATTTTAATTTATGTATTTAGTATAACTTTTACTAGTTTTTAAATTATACAAAATTCAACTATTTTAGTCTATATATAAATTGCATAGCCTGAATATTTCACGTATGATATTAATCATTTGAAATTTAATGTTGTAATGTTAACAAATAATGTGTTGGATCACTATACATTAGAATATATGGAAACCTTAGAATTATACAAATTACAACATCCGAACATGAAATAATTATAACATTCCAAACAGATAAGGAGTAACCAATTACACGACAAACAAGTTAACGCCAAAAATGGAACTTATGCTGTGGAGTTAATTTATCAGTTACAGACACAAAAAAAGGCCATCACTGCTATAAACAAAGTTGTATCCATCTGCACTTCTTCTCTGACATACAATGAAATGAACCAGCTGTGAATATTGATGGTTTCTGATCAAACAACTGCAACTTAGGCACATTATGAATCATGAATTTTAACCATCTCTATACGACAACACTTTTGACAACACTTTTATAAACGCTTCAACATTAAGTGAGATGCCAAATGCAATGAAACAATTAAGGTAGAAAGAAACAAAATGATGTTTTGGTTTCAAAGATGTCCCCTGTTGTATCTCGATAAGTCACTCTTCTTAAACAGATGCATTATTCGTTGTCATTTGTGATTAGAAGGTTGCACATAAATATCTACTTGGTCTGATTTAAGATTTGAAATCTCATCTTTTAAGAGTATGTTCTTGTTTTTTTTTTCATTATCTGCACATATTATCATTCCCACTTAATTGCATTTTTTTTATAAGATAGTATATATAATATAAAAAAAAAATCTATAAATGATAGGTAAGCACATGCTAAAAGTTGTGAGAATGTGACAGAAAAAGATGTAACATAAAAAAGTTTTAGAGAATCAACATGGTTGAGTTTAACACACTAAACCTTTATAGAACTTATTTTAACTTTAATGTTCTATAGTAGTTTTCTAAACCACACAGCAAAGTGAATTGAAGGTTTTCTAAGACCTTCTCCTTTCCTGTTAAGATGGTTTGCTTCTCTTTTGATCTTTTTAAGGAAAGGAGAAACCTGTTATGCTTCTGGGTATGTTCATTCACTTTGTGGATTCGAAGGTCCTGATTCGTGCATAACAATGTTTCCTCACTTATTTTATTAAAGAAAATCGCTATTAAACAATGTACTTTAAGTCAATTCAACGGTACAAAATTAGTTTATAAAATAATTTGTATCTATTTATATATTTTAAATTTATCTTATTTTTAATAATATATATTTGAAGTATAAAACTAAACTTTAATAATGATTCGATAACATGCGACATGTAGAATTGTCACAACAAATTATCTAACTCGTTTTACAAGTGAGCTGAATTTTCAGTGGGCCGGACTCATTTGTGGTCCGTACTAAAATTTGCAAATTTTTTTCTTAATCCAATTTAGTTTGAACCTGTGGTGAGTCATGTTGACTTATGAATTTTAATCAATTTTGACAACTCTAGACACGATAAATCCAAAACAACAAATCTCCTTATAAAGATGATATAATAGATTCAACAAATAACAACTCTTGCTATAGTAAGTTTCGGATAACTTCGATACCATTTTAAAAATTAAACTTTAAATCTAAAACTTAATCTTATAAAACCAATTTATAAAATAAGATTTGCACCTATTTATATATTATTTATTCAAAGAGTAACAAAAATACATAATATTCATATTAGTTCTTCCTAACTCTTAATTTATGTATATTTTCATTATAATTATGGATCCCGATCTAACTTTAATTTCTTCACCAATAATAAGTCACATTATCAGTATAAATAATTATCATTAGAAAAGCTTTTATATTTTTATGATAAATTCAAACATAAAAGAAATTAACTCTATTAATGCATGCGGATATCTTACATCTGATGAAATTAAATTAAAATATATAAATAAGATTCAAGCATTATTTTGTAAGATTAAATAGATATAAACCTATTTATTAAGATTACATGAAAAATTATAAATATTTTTGTTTTTTAAATAAGTACGAGCATTGTCTAAATAAACTCATCCTCGACCAATACTCCGGATTTGATGCTTGATTTCCGATAAAACCAATAAACCCTTTTATCCTCAATTTCACAAAGCCTAACAAATACAATTCAAAAACCAGGGCGAAATCTCTAGCAACCAAAAGCGGAGGCCCAATTAGTGATTTTGGGCTCCTCGAGTAGAAGAAGCCCGTTCGCACTTTTAACTTTGCAAGAGCTTACTGATTGCTTAGGTCACAGTGCAGAGGCAGAGGGAGAATTTTTTGGCGACACATTTCCGTTGTCTCCACTGTTCATCATCATCGACGACGTCGCTGTTTTGTTTCCGCTGGGTTTTGGAAGGTGTGCAACATACGTAGATCAACACTGTAATTTTTCTTGTTCTTCTTCGTCTTTTATTTGCTTATGTTAACTCTATAACCTCACAGACTCCTATCATTGAATGATTTCACAGGATATGTTATTAACACTTTGATGCTTGTAGAACCATGCTTGTATTATTGTTAAATAGCATTAAACTGACGTAGAATAGTGTTGTCATTGTCAGTTCCAATGGCGTCTTCTAAGAGGCCAAATGCAGAGCCCAACGGGAAAGGGAAACGCCAAAAATCTTCCGGTGGATTTTCGTCGTTGGATGTTTCTCCAGGGAGTGCCGTGTTCCGTTTGCTCTGTCCCGTTTCAAGAATTGGCAGTGTTATTGGCAAAGGTGGTGCCATCATTTCACAAATTCGCCAAGAAAGTGGTGTGAAGGTTAAGATTGAGGAAGCTATACCTGGGTGTGATGAAAGGGTTATCACTATCTCAGGTTCTGATAAAGAAGCTGAAGAAGCTCATGCAGAGCAGGTAAAGGAGGTTAACAATGATGATGCTGGAATCGAGGGGAAAGGGGACGAGGAGGAGAGGGATGGTGGTGATGGTGATGCCAATGAAGAGAAAGAAGATAAAAGTTCGGTTCTCGTTCAAGATTCTCCCAGTGAAAAAGGGAATTCGGCCATTCGGAAGGCTATATCATTAGTTTTTGAGAGAATGGTTGAGGGAGTAGAAGAGACGAGTGAAGGGGATGAAGAAAGTAATAAATCTTCTTCCCTTGTTTTTAGGTTACTTATTCTTACTACTCAAGTTGGATGCCTTCTGGGAAAGGGTGGTAGTGTGATTAAGAGAATGGCAGCTGAAAGTGGTGCACATATTCGGATCCTTCCAAAAGACAAACTTCCAGCGTGTGCATCAGCTTCTGATGAGATAGTTCAGGTAGATGTTTGTGTTCCATTATCCCTTTTCGGTTAAGGGTTATTTAATTAAATCATAGTACCATAGGTAGTTTTATTTGAAGTAGAAAATATCTGGCTGGAATGTTTGCTTTGTCAAATGTTATTTAGTTAACTTTCTGAACCCTGAAATTAATTTGATTGATACTTGCATGTGAATTTTGAGTGATTCCTAATTTGAGGCTGATGTGCAGAAAAGGGGTTCTATAACTTCCATGTTGGTGCTTGTTTGTTATGCTTACTCGTTTTAAGACCTGTTCATGTGAGTTACTTGTTCCGACGGTATTTTTTATATGTATGCTATGATGTAGATCTCAGGAGGAGTAGATGTTGTCAGGAAAGCTCTTCAATCTGTTTCTCATCAACTATTGGAAAATCCACCACGGGATCATGAGTTGTCCACCAATTTTAACGGGCCTTCTCATTCATCTGGTCAATTCCCATCTCACAGCCGGTCTTTTGGTGGTCAAGGAGTACCTTTTGGTGCTGCCCATGATATTTCTGTTTTTCATTCTGCCCCTCCATTGATTTCCAAGTTTCACGAAGCTGCCATTCATGGTCGCACTAGACCTATGCAGGAAATGCTTACTTTTCGTTTATTGTGTCCTGTGGAAAGGGTAGGAAATGTAATTGGTAAAGGTGGAACAATCATAAAGACACTTCAGCAAGAGACAGTAAGTGAAATCAAGATTGTAGAAAGTCCTCCAGATTCAGATGATTGTGTTATTGTTATATCTGGCCCAGCGGTATGGTTCAAGTTTCCATTTTCTCATCTTGGGCTATTGTTACGGAGCCATATTTGTTTTTCACTTAAGTTAGATTAATATTTGCAGCACCCAGAAGATAGAGTATCCCCTGTGCAAGAGGCTGTATTTCGAGTGCAAACTAGAATAGCCAAGCCTATACCTGATGCCAAAGAACATACTATGTTAGCAAGGTTTCTTGTTTCTTCCAATCAAATAGGCTGTCTCCTCGGCAAGGGTGGTTCCATCATAACTGAAATGAGGAAGAAATCAGGGGCCCATATCCGAATATTAGGAAAGGATAAGGTTCCAAAGTGTGCTTCAGAAGATGAAGAAGTAATTCAGGTGCAAATTATATCTTGTAATTATTTAAAGATTAAATCAAACTCCTCATCCTTGGATTCACAATTTTATAAGAGAATAGAATTTTTGAGATTTATTTGGGAAAACTAGAGTGGATATGGTCATACTATGAATTCCTTTAGTTTTCAAAATGAGGAGTCAGATTAACTTGTTGATTACATGGTAGTGTAAATAATTTCATTGATTGGCACCTCATATGCTTGGCGATCAATGTTGGTTAGTTTAGACATTTTTTACCTTCTAGTGCTATTTAATGTTTTTCCTGTATATTTTCTGACAGGTAAATGGAGAAATTGAGGCAGTGCATGATGCTCTTATGCAAATAACTACTAGATTAAGACATCATTTCTTTCGTGATTCACATCCATCTGTCAATTATCCTTCAAATTCTCCATTTGTGGATCAACTTCCTCCATTCCCACCTTATTTAGGAAGACGGGGACTGTCACCTCCTGGGATGTTTTCTGACCTTGGTCCTCCACCTTATGCGGGTTTTCCTCTTGATGACCGTCCTCCATTTCTGAATAATATACACAGACCAGGCATTCCTCCTCACATATCGGAAAGGAAGCTTTGGGGTCCTCAGGTATTGGACTCTTATTACTTTTTGTATCAATTTTGGCTTAAACGCTACTGTATCTGTATGTCATTTAAATTACCATCAAACACTTGGGCTACATGTTGAAGTTGGTGTAGTTAAAATAAAAAATTGAAATGGATAAGGGAGGGTGGGAGGGATGATCTTACAGGCTTGGTTGACATCAAAATGAATATTGATGATTGTATATAATTGTAATATATTTGATATTTTTGTTTTTCAAGTGAAGGCATGTTTGATTTTTAATTCTGAACTGCTTAAAGTTTCTTATTTTATAAAATATTTTCTTTCAGTTGTGACTTAAATAATTAAGAAATACAAACAAAATTGCACACTTTCTTTTACAGTTTTAATAGTTATAATAATTATAATGAACTCAAATCTGTTTATTTACTTATGCATTGCAAGAAGTTGCAACATCGATCAATATCTGGCACGGATTTTATTTCTAATTTTGGGGCCATTTGCCAAGCTACAGCCTGAGACTTATGTAAGCTTTGCTCAGATAAATACCAGTCAATAGAAGAGTAGAGGACTGGACTTTGGACTAATATCCAGTTGTCCAGGCCAAATTGGCTTGTCTGTATCTCCCAAATGTAAACCTTCAGAAGGAATGACATGCCACTCTTTAGAATCTCTCTTTTATGCACTGATATGCCTACCTGTGTTGGTTTTCTGATTTCTAGGGGGTACTTGAAGGTGGCTCCCGCATTGGCTCCTAGAAGAATTTCAGGATTTGCAGGGTTTGTCTAGTCTATTGCATCATCACTGTCAATAAGCTTGTTTTCTTTATTATATTTTCTTTCGAATTTTCAAATTGTCTTCTATTGTCTCTATCTCTCTATACTGAGGTAATTTCCCCCTTGCAGGGGGAGCCAACCAATTATCACAAGTACCACTGTTGAAGTTGTTGTTCCTCGAGCACTGGTGCCTGTAATATATGGGGAAGACGGTGAATGCCTGAAACAAATACTTCAGGTGAACCCTTTGCATCTGATAATTATAGATGTTAATTTTATAGATTTTATCTGATGGTTAGACCTAGTGGGATACGTTTTTGTTGTATTTGGTTGTTAGATGATTTTAGTGCTTTACAATTTAAATAAGCTGCTTGGCCATACATGCATCCACACCTACACTAATACTTTCTTGCATACATCGGTATGTGTTTACTATGCTCAAGGAACTTTCTTCTTTTGGACCCTTAAGTTTGTCGTGTTTTGTCATGTAGCCGAAATCACTTTTTGGTACAAGACTTCTGTTATTAGTTTGTATTGGATGATTTTGGTGCCTCTAGTTGTTTCTAGCAATTATGTCCATCTATTTTAAAATTAAGCGATCTTGTCCTTTGGATGATTTACATTTTTGATACACTTAAATGCTTTAATTATTTAAAATGAGAGAAATTGCACATTTTTCTCCCGTTAGTCATTCAAGTTAAAGAAGTGCATCCTAATCTCTTACCCAACACAACATGACAAGTAAAAATGAACAATGAAAATTTTGTTAACCTTACTTTTAATTTGAACATAATTTGTTGGATGGTGGGAGGGATTATGATGATATCATTCTATAGTTCCTTACGAAGTTTGACATTTACAATGTGATCTACACAGATCTCTGATGCAAATATTACTATAACTGATCCAAAGCCCGGAGCTGTGGAAACTAAAATTATAATATCTGGAACCCCTGAGCAAACTCATGCAGCCCAAAGTCTTATTCAGGCATTTGTCATGAGTGAGAGGGAGTCTGGTTGACCTCTCTATTTGGGTAATATACTAATACGTATGTTTCTTTAGTCTGGAAGTTGTACTTGAGCTTTTCTGCTTAATTTTCTTCCTGTCTTAATTTTTAGTAGGCATGTAGTATAATTTGTGAAATATTATCCTATAGAAATATGACTATGCCCCCCTATGTGCTTTTATGTGCATTTATTTGGTTTGATTTTTCAAATTATGAAGTTACAACTTGTGTTTAATTGATTTCATTTTGCCCAAGTCCAAGCCTTCTAAATCTCACAGAAAACCTAGGTCAAGTGAATGAGCACTGTTTTGAGGCTTGGCGAAGATAAGGGGTTTCAACTTCTTTGGTATAATTAGCTCAAGCAAATTGGTGTATGCATTACTCCTAATCTTGGACATGTAAGAATACTAATTATCTGTCTCTTCTCTGCATTTGGACAATGCCAAAAGAATGATACAATCATTTGCTCTTCTGTACAATCACTTGATCTGCTGTACAAGATACTAGTTCAACTATTACCATGATCCTAAGAGTTTAATGTCTTGTTTGGATTAGATGATTGAAAGTAGTGAGAAAGGAAAGAAAAGAAGAGAGAAAAAGAGTAAAAATAAGTAAAAGTGAAGCTGTTTGTATTAGTTGAAAGATAGGGAAAATGAATGGAAAGGGGGATAAATATTTGTTATCAATAATTTTTATTTTAATATATATTTTTTAGTTATTTAGTATTATATGATAATAATTAAAAACGTAAATAGTAATAAATTGATATAGTTAATTATGTAATGAAAATTTACTTTATTATGTTTTTAACATTATATATTGTTGACTAAATGGAAACTTTCTCGTCTTTGCATGAAATCGACTTCTAACATCGGCATTCCCTTTTTCCTTGCCTACATCTATACTGATTGAGAAATGCAGTTGAAGCAATGAGAAAGGGAAATTGAAAAAAAAAATGTTGAGGTTGTTTTATTTAAGAAACAATCAATTATGTTACTGTGAGCCTTCCCTGTAGTAGTTATACAGCTAAAGGATCATGTTCTCTCAAAGTCGATTGTTTTTGCTGTATCTCCTTGTAACTGTTTATTTATTTGGTGTTTTAGTTGAAAGATGAGGTGGGAGACGCATTTTTCTAATCAGGTCGCCGCAAAACTATCCTGCTAACAGTGGGATGAAAAATCCTAGTACCTCTAGCAAATGGGTGTCTGCCCAAAAATAAGAAAAAAAAGAAACAAGTTCTAGTTTATAATTTCACAAAATTAATTTAAATTATGAAATCTGGTTATAATAACTAAATATATTAATAATTTAATTGAAATTTGATTTCAATAAAACTATCTGTTAATGTTAAGGAATTCAAATGAAATGAAAACATTAGCAAACACTGCCTTCATTTTTCAGGTAGACATGGTAAACCTGATGAAAATTAATCGGTTGTTGACTAGTTAGATGGGAAGTGCAGCATTACTTAGTGTAGTCCATAATTTTAGGCAGCTCGTTTTGTTCCTGCACTTCTATACACTTTACAATTCTAGTTTTAGTCTATTTTCATTTTGAGTTTTGGAATATATAATTTGGAGATTAGGAATGAACAATTTGGAATGTAAAAGTTATATTTTGAAATACAAAGATTGCATTTCAGAATCTAAAATTTAAAACAAAAAAGTTGTATTTTGAATTGTATGTTTTGGAACACAATTTTAGATTATCCAATTCAGACAGGGATGTTACTAGTGGAAGGGGTGTCGGAGGTGGAATAGCGTCAGTGGAGATGGAGGAAGAAGAAAGTGGTGTCGGTAGAGGAAGGACTTTAATGGAGATTGAGGAAGGAAGGATGTTGGTGGAGATGGAAGATGGATAAAGAGGCATGGTAGAGGTGAAGGAAAAGATAAAGATAAATAGCTCATTTCACGAAATACAATAAGAACCTGGGTATTACTTCCTGCACCATATTATTTTCTTTCTACACCCTATTAGTTATTTTATCACTTCCGAAATTTATTTTCCGGAATATAATGAATCATACCAGAAATGTTTTTTCGGAAATCAACTACTCTCCTCGTACGGAAAACATTTTTCGGCAAATGTTTTTGACGGGTGGAAGGTGAAATTTTGAAGGGGTGCAGGAAGGTTTAACCTAAGAAGCTGCCATAGTTGTAGTGTGTTGAGCGGACTGGCCGTTGGGCCCAGCCTGCAATTAAATGCTTTTGTCTCTCCTTTTTTGTTTGTAACAAAAACACTCAAGTTTCTCTAAAAGCAATTGTTCTAGAATTTCAATGTTTGATTTTTTTTTTCTATTTCCCTATCAAATATAAGGGAAAAATAAATATGTTTTTCTTCCTTAAATTTGACTTTAATTTAGAAATGGTCACTGATCTCCATTTTCAAAATTATTGTTTATGTTCTTATTTTTGAATGACATTAAAAATAACAAATAGTATGTATTATTTAATTTTTTTTTATAAAATAAAAAACTAGCCTTAGTTTAGCCGATGTTTTTCACAAAAAATTGAAAAAAAAATGTTTTTGATCCCTGTTGAACTTAGTTTGAAAGTGGTTCTTGGTTGAAACTTGATCACTGTTTAGTTCTTGCACATTTAAAATAACAATAATATTACTAATAATAATAATAATAATAATAATATTAAATAATTATTAATAGTATTATTCTTATATATTAATAATAAGATTAAATTATACTTTTAATTTCCATTTTCGTAGCAAAATTTGAATTTGGTCCCTCAATTAATTTTTATCTCAATCTGGTCCCTATTTTGGGAAATTTGACCCAATCAAGTCCTTTCCGTTAGTAGTGGAGTGACGGTGTTAAATGGGGTGCCACGTGTCAGCTTCTGGATTTTTTGAATTTTTTTATTTTTTTTTGAATTTTTTTTTATTTTTTA
>Ga0209389_1005377_pt1 | contig 10897 bp, 8 predicted proteins | sample CowpearedBW_FD_187526 | JGI IMG/M metagenome (GOLD analysis project Ga0209389, IMG submission 187526) | Root nodule microbial communities of legume samples collected from California, USA - Cow pea red BW (SPAdes) (version 2) | ecosystem: Host-associated > Plants > Roots > Nodule | place: USA... | reverse complement strand
GATGTGGATTTCATCCCTAGAGTTGGCTCAGTATCCATGGCACCGTATCGGATGGCGCCACCGAGTTGGCAGAGTTAAAGAGGTAGATTGAAGACCTACTTGAGAAGAAATTTATCAGACCGAGTGCGTCACCATGGGGAGCACCGGTATTGCTAGTGAATAAAAAGGATGGCAGCTCCAAATTGTGTATTGATTACCGGCACTTGAATAAGTTAACAATAAAGAATAAGTATCCACTGTCAAGGATTGATGATCTATTGGATCAACTGAGGGGAGCCGCAATGTTCTCTAAGATTGACTTGAGGTCTGGATATCATCAGATCTTGGTCAAGCCGGAGGATGTGCAGAAGACGGCTTTCAAGTCACGCTACAAGCATTATGAGTATGTGGTGATGTTGTTCGGGGTGACAAATGCTCCTGCTATATTCATGGATTACATGAACAGGATATTTCGACTGTACTTGGATCAGTTTATTGTCCTATCTAATACTATATACAATTCTGAACTAATAAAAGGAAACTTTTTCTATTAAATAATCTATCTGACCCAATTCAATTCAAACTTTTTTTAGTACAAAAAGAATAAATGATAACATGTCAATTAAAGAGAATTTTGAACGTTGAAAAAATAAATTAGAAATAAAAAAATTTCTCTCACTTTTTTCTTATCACCTTCCGCTCCTCTTTCCTATCAACGTCTTTTTTTCTTCTCACTTCTTTCTCTCTTTCTCTCTCTTCTTCTCACGTCTTTCTCACTCACATACATCATAGACTCTTCATCTTCTTCTCTATCTTCCTGTTTTCTCTATTTTTCTCATACGCTCACAACACCTCTTCATCTTCAGACTTCTCTTTTTTGATTCTTTGTCTAACTTCTTCAGATCTGTAGTTATTTTTGTGGTATCTTTGTTTTCTTCATTCTTTTCAATTGAATGAAATGAGTAGATCTGAAGATATCATTTTTTTACCCAGATCTGAAGATGTTGTATCTCTGTTTTCCTTTGTGTTTTCACCTTTTTCAAGCAAACAACTCATATTCTTCTTATATTTATTCATATCTAACTTTTTTTTGCGTTGATGGTATTTTTCTTTTGCCTACAGGCATCAAATGAAGAGTTTAAATAAGTCGAAGATGGGTCACTACGACATATCGTTTTTTTACCCAGATTTCTTTTTTTTCAGCTTACTCAAGCAAATAGCTCATATTCTTCTTATATTTACTTTGATCTAAAATCTGAATATTTTTTTATGTTTTTTTCTTTGATAAATAATTTTTTTTCTCGGAGATGGATGAGAAATTTGAAGAACACAATAAAGGTTGAACCTTTGAAGTTTTCACTCTTTCATGACACATTAAAGGTACGAAAGTTTTTGAATCTGACAGATCTTTTCTTCTTCTCTAAAATGTGAATTCTTTTTTTATGTTTTTTTTTTCTCTAATGAATAATTTTTTTCTCGGAGATGAATGAAAAATTTGAAGAGCACAATAAAGGTTGAATCTTTGAAGCTTTCACTCTCTCACGACGTCACTAAAGGTACAAAAGTTATTGAATCTGGTAGATCTTTTCTTCTTCTATAAAATATAAATATTTTTTTTCTATATTTTTTTCTCTGATGAATAAATTTTTTCTTAGAGATGGGTGAAAATTTTGAAGAACACCATAAAGGTTGAATCTTTGAAGTTTTCTCTCTTTCACGACGACATTAAAGGTACGAAAGTAGTTGAATCTAGCAGATATTTTCTTCTTCTCTAAAATATGAATGCTTTTTTATGTTTTTTCTCTCATGAATAAATTTTTTCTTGAAGATGGATGAAAAATTTGAAGAACACAATAAAGGTTGAATCTTTGAAGCTTTCATTCTTTCACGACGACATTAAAGGTACGAAAGTTGTTGAATCTGGCGAATCTTTCCTTCTTCTCTAAAATTTAAATGCTTTTTTAGGTTTTTTTCTCTGATGAATAAATGTTTTCTGGAGATAGATGAAAAATTTGAAGAACACAATAAAGATTGAAGCTTTCATTCTTTGAAGACGACAATAAAGATACGTATTTTTTGACTCTGTGAGATATTTTCTTCTTCTTTAAGACCTGGATACTTTTTGTTATTTGATAAATGAAGTTTGTTTGGACAATGGATAAACTCTTTGATGTTGATTCTTCTTCTATCAAAGTACTTTAGGACATTTTTTTCCTCTATTCAAACACTTTAACAATATTTTTTTGTATCTTTTCACTACCATTTTAGGTCTTTTGTTTTCATTTCTTTGATTGTTTTAACTGTATTTCTTCTTCTTCTTTGTTGTGTTCTTTTTTCTTTTTTATTTTTTTGGTGAACTTGATGTTATTCATGTTGTTCATATGGGTTGTTATTGTCATTGAAGGTAATTAATTATAAGTATGTGTACCTTTTGTATATTTAATAAGTTTAAATGTAATTATTTAATTCTTCATTTTTCATTTCTTTAATAATATTGGATTTATTTTACATTTATAATTATATACTTGTTACATCGTCTTCTTTACCAATTCTCTTGCAAACATATACATATATGAATGGACACGGTAGTGCACCAAGTCTATTAGCTGCAAAGTCCAAAGATGATTTCATTATAGTTTATTTATAAGAAAATGTACGTATTTTACTATAATAATTATTTTTGGTCAAATAAGTAGTTTGATATTTGTCCTTATGCATTACAAAAATAGTTTATAATTGAAATTAAAGTATAAAATAATTTTTTTATGACTTGGTTCAAATATTTGGATGATTATTGAATTTTTGTATGTTTTAAGTAACTTTTGCATCTTCCAAGACATACTAAAGTGTGAAAAGATAACAACAGATCTCTTGCAGCACACCTCTTGCATCTTCCAAGACATACCAAGACATGTTACAGTTAATAATTTCCAACACCTTCAATGCTCTCTTGTGATCTTCTCACACCAATTTTTTAATATTTAGGATTATTATTTAATTATTTTATGAGTTGTATTTTACTATTTTAATTTTAATATAAGAAATATAATTATTAATATTTTGTGATATATTATTTTATTATTTGTTTATTTCATTGTATGGTTATTTAATATTTAATATTTGTTATTTAATATTTAATAATAATGTATAATAATATATTACATGATTCAATTTAACTTAATTTAATTTAATTATGTGTAAACACTTTTTCTGGATTCAATAATGATATATGCAAAGTATTGATGTATGTAATAGAGATGTATATCGAAAAGTATGTTCAATCTTTTAAAATCCTATGGAACATTTGAGATTAGAAGTTATCACTACAAGTAATGTGAAGTAAATATTTTTTTCAATATCAAAAGGACATACTTATTTTTTTCAATAATATTTTTTAGTATACTAATAATCATGATGATAATAATAATAATAATAACAATAATAACAACAACTATTGATAACAAAAATTGCAATATTAACAAATAAACATATATTTATACTTATCAATGTCATTGGTGATTGAAGATTTATTTTTCTTATATAATTAGTTAATCTTTATTATATAATTATTTAAATATAAATATTGAGTTTCAAATTTCTTTGACTTATATATTGATAAACATTCTCTATAAAGTGGTTAAGTCAAATTTCTTTAATTAATTTTGGCAAAATTCAAAATTCAGTTTTTGATATTTTAATAAACTAAAAAGTTTGTTTATTGTTTGTTTTTTATTTATTTATTTTGACTTAGCTTCTTCAATAAGCATCGTACAACTTCCAACACTATTACAGTCTTAGTTATTAATTATTAAAGCAAAGTGTTCATGTTCTTGAAATGATTACTGAGTTTCTCTTCTTTCTCTTTAGGATTTGAAATGAGCATTTTGTATTATTTGGTGACTACAAATTTTAATGTTTTATTTATTTTCATTTAGGCATTTTTATTTTAATTTTTTTATCAAAATTATTAATTGAATTTGTAATTCAGTAATTCAAAAGTCTAACTTTAATTTATATTAACAACTGAAAAGTCCAATTACATGTCTAACCCTCACATCTTGGTAAGTGTAGTCTACATTTAATTGTTATGTTGACTCATTCCTTCTTCATGCTTTGGAGGAAGGCATAGATATTTTTCTCAACGTTGAGTGTAACAAAATTAACATCAACATCAAAGTTCTTTACAATAAGTTATAATTGAAAAATGTGATTTTTTTTCCACATTATAAAAATATGTGTTTGAAAAACATTGTTAGTTACGTTTTAATATTTATTTTATTTTATGTTAATGAGCGGATTATAAAAATATTACTTTTAAATATATTGCTTACGTAGTTATTCGCTAAATGGTTACTTTGATTTAATAAACAATTTAAGATTTATTATATATCCTTTAGGTGCAGTTTAAATAAAAAAAAATAGTTTATACACTGCAAATAATAATACTATTAAATTTTATAACAAAAAAAAATAATATAAAATTTTAAGAATTTTAAGAACATTATAATTTCCCAACAATGTTAATGAACATAATATAATGAAAATTAATTAATAATTGGGACTTTAAATCTATTTTCACCAAGCATTAATTCACACAACATTAGTTATCACTAGAAGGAATTCATCTTTTATTGTCTCAATGCACTGCAGCATATCAAATCAACATGCAAATCCACAATAAACAAGAAAACTTTGCATATTCAAAATACATTGATATTATTTATTATGAAGACCAACGGTTTTGTAGGACCTAATGCCTATTTTGAAATTCTCAAATCATACAGTTTTTTGTCAAAGTGCCAATGAAAAAGGTTTCACATTCTAAAACTTCTTTGTCTTAGCACTAGAATGTAATAAACAATAAAATTTTTCTTTCTACAAAATATCTGCATTGGATGGACATTCTAAAATAATAAAATTTATTATTTTTTGTAAATCTATCATCTTAGCATTTGTTTTTTCATCTTTCACAAATTCACAAATACATAATGTGCCATTTTCGTTGTATTGTTGTCCTTCAGCATTTCTATTTTTTTTTCTTCCTCATTTCGTGTAAGATCTGAAATACTATATGCGACAATGATGTTAGTAAAAGTTTAGTCGATGTTGCCAACTTTCAAAATAAAAAAAAATGAAATTTCAATGATGTTACCAAATTTTCCTTCTAGCCACGGTAATAGAAACCTACTTTGCTTCTTAAAAAAGGCCATAAAAATAATTCTTGCAAAATTTGAACTACCTTCTTCAATAATAAAGACCTACTTTCCATCTTTCCAAAAAAATTAATTCAGCATGCCAACAATGAAAAAAAAATTAACCTCCTTCCAACACTACTCCTACAAAGTTTTTTGTTTTCCAACACTACTACAAAGAACTTTTCACTTTCCTCTCTCAACACTTACCTTCTCACCGATCAAAGTCTTTTTTTTTGTCTTCCAACACTTAACTTTTCATCTTCTTCTTTCAACAAAGCAATTAGTATTTTGGGTTTTAGTGTCTCAATGCACTACGAACACACGTCTTCAATTATGTCAGCATCAATTATCAACATGACCAATTATGCTTTGTGGAACTCAATGCACCGCCAAATTTTGATATGTCGCCAAATTCAAAGTTTTAATTTAATTTGTCTTTTTAATTTTAGGTGACTTCTCCAGTAAGTGTTGTAAAGTTGTCATAGTTACTTACTACTTCAAATCACCATTACTTTATTTTATCTTTCTATATAACATCATTACATTATTTTATTTTTATTTTTTTAATTTAATTTTCTTATTCAAATATTTAGCTACTTTCTTCAAAAAGCTTTGGTAATTTTTAAAATGACCTTCGAATTCTTACTTTTCTAAAGTTTTAATGGCTAACCAAAAAGATTTTTAATTTAAGAGCATTATAAAGATAAGTAGGTTTTATAATCATGTCAATTAGTTGATGTAATGTTATTATTATGTTATTATATATGTTTAATAAATTTAATAAAAGTTTTGGAAACTGAAACGGTAGTTTTGTTTAATTAATTTTACTTCCGAAAAATTTCTTCTTTGATTGTTAACAATGAGGTAACCTTAATGGTATGCCGAAGATATACTAGAAGAGGAATTTAATGCCGAAAATGAGGTATTAATTCATTTTTGTTATAATTTTGTTTCATTCCATTTTTTTTTATAAAAATTAACTTTTCTCAATATTTTTTTTTTGTTATATATTCACGTATATGGACTTCAAAATTAAAGCACAAAGGAAATTAATAAAGAAATGAATAATTCTGATTTTAAGCTAACTAATATTGTGTGGCGTAGATAAAACTTTTGTGTTTGGGTCCAATATAGATACGTCCAATATTCAAGCAACACCTAAGGTAATTTTGGAAAATTTTGAACAAAAGATTAAATTTATGTTAAGTTAGGATTTGAAAAATACATTAGTAGTTATTTTATGACTTCAAATGTATATTTTTTCTTACATTAAATAAATTTTTAAAAATTTTAGAATTCCTATCTTATTTTTGTCTCTTTTCTGAAAAACTGAATTTTTATTATATTAGGTTCCTAAAAAATAAATATCTCATTTATAATTTTTATTTTAAGAACTTTAGATATTTAAAAAAGAAGTCATCATTTTTATATAATTTAAATTATACAAGTTTTTTACTAAAAGTATAACGTATAAATTTTTAAAAAGTCAAATTATATAGTTTTATTTAATTTTTTTAATTTACATAATGGTTACACATGTAATCATAATTCTTAATATAAATTTTTAATTACATAACATTAAAGTATTATATGGTAAGAAAAATTTCTTAATACATATTCAGGTGTTATGTTACAAATGAATTATAACATTCTAAAATTGTTAATATCAATTATCAATACAATAGATGTTGTATACCAAAAATAAACAATTTTTTTATGATCATTTTATAAGTTTTAATACAACACTATAACTTTTCATACATGATTATTGTAAGGCCCATTTATTTTCTGCCTAAATCTTTAAGGGCTGCCCCAAAGTTGGTTGGGCCTAGGGCTGACCCAAAAAGGAAACCAGACCCTAAGTCTGTCCTAGTCTAATCCATTCATTTCATTCCGCAGAAAACACAGCCGTCAAGTCCTAACTTCTTCCCTAGAGCTCTGCTAGGGTTTAACCCAAATCTCGATCCAGTGAGCTAAGTTCATCTTCTTGATTCGTGTAAGTACTCTGCGACTCATACATCCCTTTTCCGTTCGTTGTTCACTTTTCTAGCTAGGGTTTCGTTGTGAGCTTGTGTTAAGACTCGTTCCACTTTTTTGTTCCAGCTCGCTCATCCGTTCTTGGAACTGTTGTGTCCCACTGTTGGAGTTGAACCCTCTTTCTAGCTAGTTCCAAGTAAGGGAAGCTAGGATTCATGTTTTAATTCACTTTTTGCATGCTTTCGGTTCTGTTTCATGTTCTGGTTATAGTGTATTGCTTATGATATTGTGAAAATGCATTGGGTGTTGTTGTGAATGAGTTCCTGGTTGAACACGCGTGGAACAGTGGGAGAGAACTAATATTCTCGCCCAAGCGAGCTCGTCTCGCCTAGGCGAAAATAGTAGGAACTCGCCAAATTTTTTGCTTGAGCGCTCGCCCAAGCGAGGGGCTATGTTTTCGAGCGACGAACTGTCTCACTCAGGCGAGACAACCTCGCCTAAGCGAGAGCTCGCAAAATCCTCCAGGGCCACTATTGCAGTCTCGCCTAAGCAAAAGTCTGCAGCTTGAGCGAGAGCACTCCTCTCGCCTGAGCGAGGGCTCCCAGCTTGAGTGAGACCTAGCTTGGGTTCTTGCTGTGCTTCGTTTCATGAATGTTGTTGGTTGTTTGATTGGCTGGTTCACTGATTTATTATATAAAGGGGGTGGATATGCATGTACTATGTATGTTATGGGTGGGAACTAATGAATTGGTAATGAGCTTGTCATGAGATATGATTGATGGTTGGTCATTTATACTAAATGACATGTTAATGGTATGCATAGGAACTTCATGATTGGTTGATAATGTATGAGTAAGGTTTGTGTAGGACGTAATCCCATGACCTTTGTAACAGGGGCTCGTGGTGGTGCCTGATCATATGGACATAATTCCATGGGCCCTTCTAGGGGGAGTCCACAGTGGTGCCTCAGATATTGGACCTAATTCCATGAACCTCGAGGTGAGAGTTCATGGTGGTGCCTCAAGATCAGGACGTAATTCCACGAGGGTAATGTGGTGGTGCCTCAAGGCTAGGACGTAATTCCACGAAGGCCACGTGGTGGTTCCTCATGTAAGGGTGTAATTCTGCGAAGGCCTCGTGGTCATGCCTCACTGCTAGGACATAATTCCACTGTCTCGTGGTGGTGCCTCATTATGGGTATCCGGATAGTCTAGTCTTGAAGTTTTGAATGGTTTGGTATATCATGTGCGGTTTCCCATTATTTATGCTTGAATATGTAATTGTATGTTGAGTGTATGATATGAGGATTTTTTTTTCACTAGCTTACCCTATGCTTGTTTGTATGATTGTGTGTGGTTTTCTCCTTTGCGATGATCATCAATCTTATTGATGTGAGCATATGTGAGAACCCTTGGCAGTGGTAACGATAATAGAGATGCTGCAACTTGATGAATCTTGGACGAGTATCGAGCTCGCTTTGGGGGCCCACAGCTATTGGAGTTTTAGTAGTTTAAGTTTCTCTCGCTCTTGACGAGACTTTGTACCTTGTTTTAGGCCATGTGGAGCCTCTTCCTTTTGTTATGAATATGTTTGGGGTACTGTGTACGTCATATCTCAAATTTTCGTACTCTTTGGATATTTATATATATGTGACATTTTATTAAATTGATTTTATCTATTTAATTGGGACGTTACAATTATTTCTAAAATAAAGAAAAAATGACATCATTTTTGTTATATATAAGGTTTTTTTATAGATTTTAACCAACGTCATTTTTATTCATAGTTTATATGGACCAGTCAAATGAAGACTACTGATCAAAATCTAACAAAATAATACCAAAATCAAAAGTGAATAAAAGAAGTTCTATATTTCTCATTACTAAAAAAATTAGCAAATAGTATTTAAATGATATTAAATATAATTAAAATCTTAAAATTCTAATTTTTAGTATTTTTTTGTCATTTATTAAAATCTTATATTTACAATAAAAGAAAAATACATTTTAAAATGTCTCGTGCGTTGCACGGGTACAAAAACTAGTTTATTGACGACATACTGATATATTTTGAGAGTCGAGGGGAGCATGCAAAGCATCTGAGAGTGGTGCTGGGAATTCTCAGAGAGCATCAGTTGTATGGGAAGTTATCGAAATGCGAGTTCTGGCTGGATGAGCTGCAATTCTTAGGTCATTTGATCTCAGCCCAAGGAATAGCCGTGGATCTGGCTAAGATCGAAACAGTGGTGAAGTAGAAGAGACCACAGAAAGTTACAAAGGTGCGGAGTTTCTTGAGTCTGGCATGTTATTATAGAAGATTTGTGGAGGGTTTCTCAAAGATGGTGAGTCCACTAACACAACTCACTAGAAAGGATCAGTTTTTCTCTTGGACAAATGAGTGCGAGGCCTGCTTTGAGGATATGAAAAGAAGACTGACTACCGCACCAGTTTTAGCTATCCCTAACACGGCCAAAATGTTTAAGGTGTATTGCGATGCCTCATATCAAGGGCTGGGTTGTGTACTAATACAGGATAAACGACTTGTGGCTTATACGTCGAGACAGTTGAAGGTGCATGAGAAAAATTACTCGACGCACGATTTGGAGTTGGTTGTAGTAGTATTTGCCCTCAAAACTTGGAGGCATTATTTGTATGGAGCACAGTTCAAAGTATTTAGCGACCACAAAAGCTTAAAATACTTGTTTGATTAGAAGGAGCTGAATATGAGGCAGAGGCGTTGGATGGAATACCTGAAGGATTACGACTTTGAGCTGTTATACCATCCTAGTAAAGCTAATGTCGTAGCAGACGCCCTGAGCAGGAAGAGAGTCCATGTGTCGGCCATGATGATTTAGGAGTTGAAGCTGATGAGTGCATATTTTTGCCTTCATTTAGTGTTTAATTATGGGTATTTAATTGAATTTATGTGTTTAAGGAGTGATTTAATTAACAATTCTGATAATTAGGCTATTTAAACTTGTGCGATAAAAATGTGCTAAAAAATGATTTTTAGTTGTATAAATTATTTCTTGGATATTTTAACGTTTATTGATGCAGCTGAGGTTAAGATTAAGCTCATTCAAGGTGGGAAAATAGATTGATTGAAGTTACAAACTACCTTTAAAATGCTGAAATTAGCAAGTTATGGAAAAATACTTCTGCACCCCCAATTTTTACTTATACACTCCCCTATTTCTAAATGGGTCTCACCAAAAACCTATTCTACACCCCCTAATATGTCTATTTACACTCCTTCTACCACTTAAACCCAACTCACTCAGATCATGCCATGTGGCAATCCCCACCTTTCAAATCAGGCCAACCATATGCTGACATGTGGCATTAATCCTTGCAAACACATATGCACCAATGAAACCTTTCCACAGCCAAAGTGTGAGAGAAACCCTAGTCTGGAGAGAGAAAGTGCACTCTACCACATGTTAGTTTCTCAATGGATAGTCAAATGGTCAATGAGTCAACTCTGGTCAAATGTTCAAAGACTGGTCAAACGAGGAGGGGTTTAATTGCAAATATTGATATTTTTGGGTGTCTCTGCAAATTTGGACTACAGGATTAAAAATGACTTATTGAGAAAATTAATGCAAATATTATTTGTTAATAATTTATTAGATATCTTTGAATAATTTATTTATTTAATTATATCATAAATTATTAACCAAACTATATTTGTCAAATAGTTTAGATCTCTCCAAATATCTTTGAATATTTATCTTTATCTTTATTTTA
>Ga0209389_1005370_pt1 | contig 10900 bp, 7 predicted proteins | sample CowpearedBW_FD_187526 | JGI IMG/M metagenome (GOLD analysis project Ga0209389, IMG submission 187526) | Root nodule microbial communities of legume samples collected from California, USA - Cow pea red BW (SPAdes) (version 2) | ecosystem: Host-associated > Plants > Roots > Nodule | place: USA... | reverse complement strand
CATCTTGGTAAGAATCCAACTTTTCATTCTAGATCCAAACATATTGATGTGAGGTATCATTGGATACGTGATGCTTTGGATGCTAAGTTGTTGGAGTTGGAAAAAGTTCATACAGATGATAATGGTACTGATATGATGACTAAAGCATTGCAAAGAGGGAAGTTTGAACCCGACCCGACCCGACCCACCACGGTTGATGAGTTAAACGGGTTGGCTCACGAGTTTATTTAATTAAAAAAATACAATTTTTTATTTATTTTTCAGTCAAAACTAAATTATAATTATAATTAAAATCTAAATAAACTTTAATACAATCCAAATACAAATCAAAATAAAAAGATACAAATGATTTATGTGTTAGCTAAAAAAACAACCTAACATGACCCAAATATAAAGCGCAACTAATAAAAAACATTTGTTTGACCCTTTTATCTACGGGTTGGTGAGCCAACCCGGCTCACCACGGGTTCAACCCGGATGAGCCAAGTTCTAGATGAGCCGGGTCAAAAATCAACCCATATTGAAATTTGTAAAAAAATTTCAACCCAACCCGACCCGAACCCGTGGTGAGCCGGATTGGCTCGCGGGTTCCAACCTATTTTGACAGCTCTTGATGGGAAGGGGGGTTATGCCCCCCTCCCCCAAAATTTTTAAATTTTGTAGATAGAATTTTATTTATTTTATAAAATATAATATTTAATGTTAGTAAATAATAAAATATAAATTTTAAATATAGTAAGAATTATAAATTGTATTGAGATATTTTTCGTGTTCTCTCTGATTATCTTTTAAGTTTATCTTACTATTGCATATCTTTTGTTTTTAAAAAAATAAAATAAAAAAGTTACACACAAATTCATCCTTTCTACTTTTATTTCAGTTCTTTTCCATTTTCTTGTCTATTGATGGTAAAATATTAGTTTAATATTTAGTTATGTCCTTCATTCATGGCCACTTCTTAGAGTATATTTTTCTTTTAGTAAGTACGTAGAATATATATTTCTTTTAGTAACTACGTCTCTAAATTTTTTGATGTCTTAATTTTTTGTAAATAGTAATATTGACGAAGAATAAAAAAATAGGTTTATTCTTTAAAGCATAACTAGTGTAAACACAGGCGCTATCGCGCCTGTGTATATACAATTTTTTAAATATGCGTGTTGTTAAATTAATATATAAAATAAAATTATATTTATTAAAAATAAAGTGAATTATCTAAGAAAAATAAAATTGCATATCAAAACTATAATTTTTCTAAAGAGAAAAACATATAAAGAGAATTTAATATTAAATTATATATACTCTTGTTATATTAGTGACATTGATTAAATATATAAATTTTGAGTATATTATTTTGCTCCCTTCCAAATTTTTTATCAAGATCCGTCAGTAATTGGAATAAAAAATTAACTTCAGAGCTATTTCCTCTTGGCTACACACAAAACTTTGTTGATCACTCTCTCTTTGTGAAGAGACCTATATTTGTTATTACTGTTTTATTGGTTTATGTCGATGATGTGGTCTCACGGGTAATAGCATTGTTGAACTTAATGTTGTAAAATGTAAAACTTCATCTTCATTCCAGATTTCTTATTAAAGATCTTAACCCTCTTAAATATTTTTTTGGGCCTTAAAGTTACTTGTTCTCTTGATGGATTGTTTTTGAAACAAAGGAAATATTGTTTGGACCTCATTTCAAAGGCAAGGATGCTTGGATGTAAACCTGCACCAATGCCATCTGATCATTCTATCAAGCTTCATGCCAACGAGAAAGCTCTTCTACCAGATCCTTCTTTCTTTTGACATTTGATTGGACGATTGCTTTACTTGACTAACACGAGGCTTAATATTAGTTTTGTTGTCCAATAAATCAGTCAGTTTGTTTCTTCTTTGTGCGAACCACATATGGAGCAGACTTTACGAATCACTTGGTACTTAAAACATGCTCTTGGCTATGGCCTTTTGTATAAATCTAACACCTCTCTTAAAATTCAGACGTTTTATGATTTTGATTGGACAACATGTGTCACTACTCAACGCTTTGTTTCTGGATATTTTGTTTTCTTAGGCACCTCTTTGGTTGCTTGGAAGTCTAAGAAACAAACCAGTGTTTCACAGTCTTCTTTTGAGGCTGAGTATCGCGTGTTGACATCCCTGACATGTGAACTACAATGGATTCAATATCTTCTTCAGGATTTGCATTTTTTTTTGTTTCTAGTCCCTACCACGCCTTTTGTGACAACAATTCTACTATTCACATTGCCAAGAATCCCATTTTTCATGAGAGAACCAAATATATCGAACTTGATTGTTACATTATTCGACAAAAGCTTGTTGATTGCCTTATCACCTTCTTAATGTTACTTCTACAAGTCAACTTGCTAATATGTTTACTAAGTTATTACATCCTTATGTTTTTCGATTTGTTACCTCTTCAGACTTTACAATCTTCATGTCCATCTTGAGAAGGGGTGATAAATATATTATATATTTTTTGCTTTTATTTATATTGATAGAGATACCATGTATTTGATTTTATTTATTTATTATTATTATTATTATTATCAAATATTCTGTTTTATTAGATTTTACTTTTTTCTTTATATGATGAGACATATCTATTGAACAAAGATTATAATAAATCAGTAAACAAACTCTTTTTAAATTATTTTTACCAAATACTTTTTGTACGTGTTTTTGTACGCATTATTCCTTTTCATAATTTATACATATTAACAATCAACAAATGTTAGTTATAAATTTTTAATTAAAAGTTAAAAACAATCATGAATGAAAGAAAATAATATGGTAGTGAGTATAATCTTCGAAAATAAGAAAATAGGCCTGCTTCACTTTTATCTCGTAAGATACATGGTTGAAGTGTAATAGATACTTTTGCTTCCAATTCATTACTCCCTCTACCCTATGTACAAGCATGATAAATACAGGATCAAACACAAAAGTAATTTTGAATCATTATCAATAGATATTTTGTCGGACCAATAAATATTAATGCATATTAATTATATATAAAATTATTATTGATAATTTAACATTTTTTTTTTATGATTTGTAGTTATGACTTTCACTTGTTATTATGGTATATTATATAGAAGCAGAAGAAGATGTTACAAGTGAAAGTACTAAGAAATTGAGGAAAATTTTTGATATAGTTATTATTTATATGTGTCTGTCTATATAGTGTTTTATATTCCTCTTGATGATATATAACTTTTATTTTGAAAAAACTTTATTTAGAGAATATAAACGTAATTATACGTATATAGTTATTTGTAAAATTGTGAGATATTTGATAAAGTAACTAGTGATAACGTAACTTCAAAATACAAGTATTATAAAATAGTTATATTTCTATTCTATATGTAAACATAAATGAAAATATTTATAACATAAATCAATGTTTTCTTGCATATTTTATTATAGCACTTTATCAGCAAATCATAAAAAAAAAAAGTCATAAGTAAGAAATTATCTCATTTTTTCATAATTTTGTTATCTTGTTTTTAAAACTTTTTATACTTTTTTTCGTTTCCAATATTTTCGTTAACATTCGAGTGTTCTTGTTTCTAAAGTCAGATAAAAAGAAAAAAATATATAATCATTAAAAGAAATACAAAATCAAGACATCAAACTTGCTTAACGTAATTTTATTTTGAAAAACACATATATAATCAATTATGTCGCAAAAATTATTAAAATATGACAAATCGTATTCATATTTATATTATTTTTATTTTTATTATATATATAATCAAATTTATATTTACATTATGTAAAGATATAATTAATTATATAATTAACTCTTTTTATGAATATATATGTTTTATTATAATATAGAATAAACAATTAAAATAATATTACTAAAATAAAAAACAAAATATTAATAATAAATAAAGATATTTAACTTCGTCTAGTTTTTACTTTTCTTTTAATTTAAACAATCTAATTTTTTTATATTTCTTTATTTTCTTCCTTGTCAAAAAAAGTATTGACTATTTTTTAGATAAATTTTTTAAACAATATCATATTACAATTTAAGTATTAGACAAAAAAAGTGAAGAAGACTTACAACTTGAAAAAAATACTGAAGAATAGACCTAAGTGTTGACTTAAAAAATATCGATCTCACTAAAATATTTGTCCCCTTAGAAGATATTTAGTCCCCTGGGAACATAAAGTATATATTTTCCATACTTCATAAAATTTTATTTTCGAAAATAAGCAAAATTTCATATCTCTACAATTTAATTTTGAGAAATATGAATGGAATGGCCTAAACAGTTTAATTAAATTGTAGTTTAGTATGAATGGGCTCGGGCTTATTTGATTTGGGCCTGTAACGTTCTGTTGCTACCCAAACATGAACTAGCGGAAACGCAATCTCGCTATATATAGTAGGAATATTTCAATGGAAGCTTCTATTGCAGCTCTCAGAAATTGACGAGAAAGTTCCCATCCCGATTCGGTGGTTTATAGCGTTAAGCAAAACCCCAAAATTCAAAGTCTCTTCGTTTACCTTATTCCCTCATTCTGTTCTTTTCCTTCCTCTTCTCTCCCACATTCAATTTCAAAGGCGTAGAGTGAGATCCCAACGATGAAGAGAGTATTCGGTGTCAAGAAGAACAAGGAGCCTCCTCCTTCCATTCAGGATGCTTCCGAAAGGGTTTTTCCTCTCTCCCTCTCAATTTTTCAATTTCGTTTATTTGCAGATCTGTTCACTTTTCGCACCGGAATCCGTGTCTTGAAGCTAAGTTAATGAATGACGTTATGCTTCAAACCCTAAAACGGAACGAATGATACTTTAGATTACAGCTCGTTTTTTAAGTTAGGATTCTATCAATTGAAGTCTTTCGTTTATTTGGATTTTGGATTTTGGATTTTTGTTCTTCGTAATTCTGTTGAGTAAAATCCATGTTTTCTGTTTGTTTCTTAAGTTTTTACTTTGATATTTGTTTTCACATCGATGTTTTTATTCCTTTTGAGTCAGTTGACTTGGTTTCGTAAGTTGCTAATTGTTGTGTACATATTCCAGATTACTAAACGAGGTGACACGGTGGATGATAAGATTAAAAAGCTTGATGCCGAGCTAAGTAGATATAAAGAGCAGATCAAGAAAACTAGACCTGGTCCGGCCCAGGAAGCTGTTAAAGCTAGAGCCATGAGAGTTCTTAAGCAAAAACGAATGTGAGTTTGCACCTTGTTTGTTTATTAGTTTACTTGACTTGTTAAATAATCAAATTGGCTGAGCCGAAATTGTGGATCAAAGATGGGAAATGATTGAATATGTGAAAATAGCTGAATAATAGGATAGCTTTGAGTTAGTTAAAGATCATTGATCTGAAATTTGGTAAAGCTAAACTGCTATTTCCACTAAGTTTTATCAATTGCGTGTCTGGAAAGGGTGGAAAGCTGATATTCTTAGAGATTTGGGAAGTTCGAAAGCGGAACTCGCAAGTGCGGAATGTTCATGTTAAAAGGGGGAAGTTATAGTAGGAAGACAAAAGACTAATAATAGTACATTGGTTAAAGGATAAATGTTACTGAATGTTGATGTTAAACAGGGAAACTTTAAATGGGAAAACAGAAGACACAGCAGGGAAACTTAAATGTTACTGAATGTTGACGTTAAAAGCGGAACTCGCAAGTGCAGAATGTCCATGTTGAAAAGGGGAAGTTAGAGTAGGAAGATAAAAGACTAATAGTAGTACATTGGTCAAAGGATTAAATGTTACTGAATGTTGATAATAGTAGGGGCAATTGTTGAAAGTGCTTAAATGGAAAATGAAAAAGACGTTGACAAGAGTTAATAGGAGTGAAAAAAAGGTTTAAAAATTAAAATACCCCAAATCGTAAAATGGATGAATGTTTCTGAATGTTGACGTTAAAAGGGGAACTTGCAAGTGCAGAATGTCCATGTTGAAAGGGGGAAGTTAGAGTAGGAAGATAAAAGACTAATAGTAGTACATTGGTCAAAGGATTAAATGTTACTGAATGTTGATAATAGTAGGGGACCTTGTTGAAAGTGCTTAAATGGAAAATGAAAAAGACGTTGACAAGAGTTAATAGGAGTGAAAAAAAAAAGGGTTTAAAATTAAAATACCCCAAATCGTAAAATGGATGGTTTTCTTAAATAAAATAAAGAAAAATTAATATTAAGACAGGTGCATTCATCGGCTTAGCTGTCAACAAGATTTAACCCAGAACTAGAAATCATGTCTGCTTATGCATGTGACCCGTATGATTCTGCCACAAAATGAAGGTGGACCTGCAGTAGTAGCAAACTTCCCTGTAGCGATGATTTGTATTGTGCGTGTTTCAAATCTGTGACCTCTCGCTTCTAGTTTCTGCTTAGTATGATCTATACAAATTATATTTGCATTAAAAGTAAAGTTTTATGTCAAGAAAAAAAAATGTGCTTACAAATTGGCACAATATTAACGTTGAATTGGCTTGACTCACCAAAGATGACTGATGTTTGAGGTTATCTTTCATTGCCAATTCTTGCTTGATTATCCTTTACAGTCACTAAACATTTCAAGATAGAAAGTTATGGTATTTCGTTTCATCACGTTATGTCATACAATCATTGCAGGTTATTTTGCTATGCTTACTGTGGGTCGTGTCACTTTGATAGTTATGTACTAACTGTGGAATGTTGGATTTCCTTATCATGTTGTAGAAGTCTTGTTTTCCTTGTATACATATTCATGATGGTAATAGTTCTTGCTTAACTCAAAGGGCTATCTATAACCTGGACTAAGGATGACTAGAAGAAGTACTCGGCATCTTTATTCTCAACGTGTCCTAAGTTGGACTTAAGCAAATGAAATGATTTATAATTGTTCATTTTATTTGTATAACAATACCCGTGAATGAGTATTATGTAGCTGTATTCATATAGCAGTGTTCTATGCCTTTGGTCAGGTATGAAGGGCAGCGTGACATGCTTTACAATCAGACGTTCAATCTCGATCAAGTTCAATTTGCTTCCGAGGGCATTAAAGACGCCCAACAAACTGTACGTGTTAAAGCACTCATAGTTATCTTTGTGATCCTTATATGGAACTCTTTATCCCACATCCATCTGCGTATATGATATTTCTTTGTTCTGTGCAATAATATGTGAATGGTTTAATTTATGATAGAAGACGTATAACTTTAACAAAATTCTATAAATTAAATCAAATAAATTTATGAAAGCTTCTTGTTTCCCTCTTTGAAAGCCAATGCTATGATTGGTTGCATTGTTGCACCTTTGCCAAGGTTATTAGGTGCCGAGGCTTATTATCAGTATTCTAACTGTATGGGGAAGCTTATAATTTACCACGAGGGTGAACTCTGGAAGAGGGACTACTACCTTGTGACCTATACTGGTCACATGTTTTTATGCAGGAAAACATTCTTTGTAGTAGTTAGCTAACACTGTTTTTATTTGAACTTCTGTAGTCCCTACAAAAATGGTAGCCTTGTGCAATACTGGGCCTGCTTTTGTTGTATTATTTATTGCATCTTAACATTTAAATTCAAATCAGCTAGATGTTTGTCACCATCTGTAAATATTTAGAAGTTTGACAATGCCAATTGTATCCTATATAAAGTGTCGTTCCTTGGGGTACCCATATTCACTATAAAACATTCATTTGTCTTGGTAGCGCTTTAAGGGGCATGGTTCGAGGCGGAGCTTTGTCTGTACCCTGTTTGGAACCTGCTGCCTACCTCATGAGAGGTAGGTCATGAGGTAGGGGATGAATCGTCTGTCATTTGGGAGGGGTCTCTTCATAGAGATGTTTTACATTATGCCTTGTACTTTTGTTGTCACAAACTCTACTATATTTTGGTTTTCTAGAGTCAGATGACCTCAATTTTCTTATGCTGATATAGAATTTAGATTCAATTGGTTACGCTTTTTTCTTTTCTACCCCATCCTTTTTCCAGATGTCAGCTCTGAAGTCTGCTAACAAGGAGCTGAAGGGAATGATGAAAACTGTGAAGATCCAAGATATTGATGTTTGTATTCTCTTTACTTTTCTCTTATATCTTCTTCTATCTGGTAAATATTGAAAATTTTGGGGTTTAACTGTTGATCCATGCAATGTATAGAACTTGCAAGATGAGATGATGGACCTCATGGATGTAAGTAATGAGATCCAAGAGACTTTGGGTAGAAGCTATAACGTGCCTGATGACATTGACGAGGATGAACTTATGGGTGGTAAGTGAAGAATTTGGTTAAGCCTGAGATAGTTGTTGCACTTCATCAAATTTTCAGGGGAACAAACCCCCTCTCCCCAATTTTATTTTCTTCTATCATGAAGCGGCCTCAGTGATCTGTTTCTTTATTTTTTCTTTTCGGTGAAACAGAACTAGATGCATTGGAATTAGATATGGGAAATGAGACTGAAGCTGATGGGGTCCCATCTTACCTCCAACCTGATAAAGAACCTGATTTGGAGGCAGAGCTTAACTTACCTCCTGCTCCAACAGGACAAACGGCAGTGCCACCTGGCAGATCCAATGCCCAGGTATAACATTTTGCCCCTTATGTACAATTCTTATAAGACTTAATTTTTTAATTCACACACAAATTTTAAATGTTTATTATTAAGGTTAAAATAGGTAAGTAACATAAAGATTAATTAACTTACCTTTCTTTTTGTACCAAGTAATTTGGGTTAATGTTGGTGCCGACAGGAAGGAGTACTGTATAGCATGGTAAATTTAGAGATGTTAGGTCGCATTCTTATGTATGATATGATGATATAACTTATCGGAAGGATGTGCCTCACTCACTGCTTAGTTTTCGTGTGTTCATCATTATTTGTGTCAAACTTTGTGTAGCTTAGGCATATCACAAGATCTATTGGTCTGGTTAACTGATTACTGATAAGTGATTGTTGACACTGTTCAATACAAGAATCTGAACTGAATAAGTTACTCCATTTACTGCTATTTTTGTTTTAAATGATAGCATACCTGACCCTGATTGATGACTTTGACCTTGACAGACTGAGGACGAACTGGGTTTACCTGCTGTCCCTCGGGCATCCATACGTGGTTAAAGATTCTTTTTTTTTTTTTTCTATCATAGTGCAGTCACGAGCAAGCCCTTGTAAAGATGTTGCCATTTTATACTTTTATCTTTCATTTTTCCTTGTAATAAACCATGTGGAATCGTCCTTGTTATTTGTATGAAACTCATCATTGGAAAAGGAAATACTTGATTTATATACACCTTCCTTATCCAAACTGTACTGTCTCCAGAAGATGATTTTAATAGTCTATTTATAATTATAACAATATTAAAGTTTATTGATCTTGTGCAAAATCTTTCGCATGCACATGGGTGTTTTTTTTAGTGTGTTATCGAACTTAAATATTATTGTAATTGTAGAGTAACAAAGTAATCCTTGAGAACTAATGCACAATCAAAATACTGCCGAAATTAAAAAGCCAATTTTGAATATTTCTTGTTTTAACCCGCAATCACGTACACGCAATGCTGGTATTTGTATACACACATTTATGGTCAACTTGCAGAAGTTGTTAATTAATTTATGTCTTCTAGTATCGAATTTTGGCCGCTACAATGGATTTACTATTCCGTTTTTCCTCAGTCGATAACAATTCAAAACTAATTGACTAGGAAGTTATTACATTCACAAACACACACACACACACACGGAGAGAGTATTTAGCTTTGCACGAAGTCACTGTCCTGCTACAGAACTCGGAAACTTCTCGCCAAACGAGAAGCCAACTAGCTAACGAACATGAAATATGAAAAGGATGTAGAAAGGTTGACCCCCAAAATTACGATGAAGCCTACCTCATAAAATTTTGTTAAACCTCGTCAATCACCAAATAAAGGAGCATAACAAGCAATTCCATCATACAAATCTGATTCCTATTTTGAGTCGAAGATGAACAACAGCACATCCACTAAAGACTATGGTTTTAACTCAGATGGGTTCGCATATGGAGTAGCTTTTGTAATTGGGTCGGTGGTCTTACTTCTGACGGTGACTTTTTCATGTGTGCGCCTTCGCATGGCTCGAGGTCCCAACATGCTAAATATTTTGGGTGGAATTCCAGCATCTCATCCCGCAACAGATGAAGACTCAGCTGAACAAGGGGTTGGCCTTAGACTCGATGACATTGACACAAGCTTTGAAAGGTATCCGAAACTCGTATACTCGGAAGTAGAGAAGAGTTCAAGTTCAAGCAGCATCCCTTCTTGTAGCTGCTCCATCTGCTTAGGTGACTACAAAGAGGGTGACATGTTGAGGCTACTTCCTCGCTGTGACCATATTTTTCACCTTGCTTGCGTTGATCCATGGCTTAGGTTGCATTCAACTTGTCCCATATGTAGAAAATCATCTCTTCAACCTTCACTTCTTCCTCCCTCCACTTGATATTCCACTCTTGTATTCTATTCATCATCAACTCTCCATTATATACTATCAATTATTTCTCATCCACTTCTGCTCAATTCCTCATACCTACTTTCCTCTACATTGAAAAATGATAATCATCATAACTTATTTCTTTTATTTTATTGCCTTTTTTTTTCAAATTATGTTACCATCTCAAATTATTCCATATTTTCGCCATGATTATTATTCTTTAACTATTTAAAATAATTTAACAACGTCAATTTGCCTCTTTTTAAATAAGTAGTTTGGTAGACATGCAGTACAAACGTTTTTTTATCATATCGGTTAATAAATTATCTTTCCTTTAAATGAGATAATCAAACTCAAGTTTAAATTTATCAGGGTACTTTTAAATATTAAAGATTTATAAAAAAAATCATATAATTCATGAGTACATATTACAAAAACTATTTAATTAAAACTATTGCCATTTTATTTTACCAAAA
>Ga0209389_1005367_pt1 | contig 10902 bp, 8 predicted proteins | sample CowpearedBW_FD_187526 | JGI IMG/M metagenome (GOLD analysis project Ga0209389, IMG submission 187526) | Root nodule microbial communities of legume samples collected from California, USA - Cow pea red BW (SPAdes) (version 2) | ecosystem: Host-associated > Plants > Roots > Nodule | place: USA... | reverse complement strand
AAATGTAGCAATGGAACATCACATTCAGAAAATTAGCAATAAGGCATATACAGTGAGAGTAGTTGGTGAACTTACTAGGTTCCCATCACTCTCTCTGTACTTGCTTCGGTTTCTTTTCCTCCAAATATTTTGGCAAGACCAAAGTCTGATATCTTTGGATTCATTTCCTCGTCAAGGAGAACGTTGCTGGTTTTCAGGTCTCTATGAATCACTCTCAATCTAGAGTCTTGATGAAGGTATAGCATGCCTCGTGCAATGCCTACAATTATCTCAAACCGCATTGGCCAATCCAAGAGTATAGTTCGACTACGGTCTTTCATCGTATGTATTTCACATTTCAAATCAAGAACAAGGTTAGTGAAGTTATGGCTGTAATAATTAGAGAATACTTTAAGGAGGTTGTGTGATGGAATATGGAGTCTCACCAAATATAAATGAGTCCAAGCTCTTATTTGGCATGTATTCATAGAGTAAAATTTTTTCATCTCCTTTTATGCAGTAGCCCCTCAGTCTAACAAGGTTCCGATGTTGAAGTTTGGCAATCAAAATAACCTCATTCTTGAATTCTTGCAGGCCTTGAGTGGAAACACTTGAAAGTCTCTTCACAGCTATTTCTTGACCTCCAGGAAAAGTTCCCTGGATAAAAGGTTTCCATATATCATGAGATGATTTTGTATGGATTCAGTGCTTCGTAGGTAATAAAGATTGATGAATTGAGCAAATCACCTTATAAACAGGTCCGTAACCTCCTCTTCCAAGCTTGTTAGAATCTGAGAAATTATCGGTAGCTGCGAGAATGCTTGCAAAAGTGTAAAAAGGCACTTCAATGCCTTCGATGTCTTTTTCTTCTAAACTTCCTAAGCCAATCAAACCTTTCACGTGTCTTTCACTCTCATACAAGCTCTCCTGAATTCGGGTGCTTGCTCCATCTGAACTTGGTAAGAAGAAATATATAGCATTTCATAGTCTGAGCGTCAGATAACATACTTTTAATTCAACATGCAAAACTACAAATTGTTACCAAGTTTACGGGTTTTTTTCTTTCTCCACACAATGCCAAATGCTATGATGCATGTCATAGCAGCCAGAGAACAAAGAGTAGCTAAAAGAATCAATTCCATTTTTCCTGATGGTTCTTCTGTCGCAGAACGGAAAAAAAATGCAAAAAGTAAGAGGACAAAGAACCATTATAATTGTACGTCCAAAATACCTTTAATTGGCAGCGCAGTTCTATTCTAGTCAAGAAAATGTTTCAAACGGAGTTTGGAAAATTCAGCACAAGGAGTAATTCCAGCAAGAAAATCACTGAAACGCGCAGAATAAAATGTCTTCAAAGTTTGTACTCAATTGGACTTAGGAATTTAATCAACAATCCTTGGCAGAAAGAAGAAACACAATAAAATTAAATCAATTAATCATTCCAATAATAAAATGCTAACCTCGGGTGCAGCTCATAATTGTTTTATTCCAATTATAGTTTGAATCACAATAGCACCTACTTGCACCTTCCCCTGTTCTGCATGTCGAATGTGGCCAATTCATGCAATCTATAAGCGTAGTACACGGCGGTTCTCGCGGAGGTAGCCAAGTGATTATTACTTCGGTATCTTCAAAGAACTCGGTTCTAGTAAACGGAAAATCAGTGCTATTTTGATTGCTGAAAATGGAATTAAAAGCATAGAATTCGCCTGTTTGAATGGAAAAAATTCTGGTAGCTTCATCAATCCAAGTAACTGGGTATGATTTTCCTCCGGGCATCATGAAGCTAACTATGCCGGAGGATTTGTTGCAATTGAAGTTGTGGTACATGGGGTCGCCGCAGTTTGGCCCAGTGCTCAGGGGATAAGGAATCGCATATGTGCCGCAAGGTTCACAGGATTTAGCAGTTGGTGCTACATAATAACAATTAATAATTCACCCATAAATCATGTTCCAGAGTTTACCATAAACTCACAAGTCAATACAATAAGACCTATAAATTTGATATAGAAGTTTCAATTATTTGAATTAAGAATATATAAATTACCTATGTCTGATTTCTTAACCAAGATAGAAAGATCACGACCGCGCGGGTTGTTCTCAACAAGAGAAGTTAAAGGCTCCGTCCAGATATAGCAGGAGTATGAACTACGGTCACCATACGTAGAAGTATTAAATGAATATGCCTGGCACTGTGGTTCGGGACACATGTTGATGCACATGGATTGACATTCTGCTTCTGTTTGAGTATAAATTTCTTGGTCTGAGTTCCCCACTTTTATATTGGTTAAGTTCAGGAACCACACGTCCTCGTTCGTACTGTTACACGGCTTTGATTTTCTCTCACATCCTTGGGACTCCGATTCTCGATCAGAATGCAAACCTTGAACAGAACTGAATCCTGGCAAACATTTGCACCGAAGGTTATCTCTGTTACATATGCCGAAGCTCCCGCAATAATCATATATGTCACACTTGTCCTCTGGTCCAAACCATTTCTTATTCCATTGTAATGGTTTCTCGTCCCACTTCAGAAACACTATCTCCCCGCTATAACTCATTACCAGCCTTGACTTATTGTACATGTAAGGCTTTGATACGAAGACTGTTTTGTTAGAATATTTGTACGTTGTACTATTCCAGGTGGTGTTGTGCAACAAATCAAATACCTTCTGGGAAGCCGCTTCTGTGCCAAGTTCATAAGGTGCCCAGTAGATGTGTGAATGATATTGCACAACGAAGCGTTGTTTCTCAGCCTTTTGAGTCATTTTGAAAGTGAAGTTCCCAGGTGCTGGGTCAGCGGAGTCTCTCCAAGAAGTCAACGACAAAGTCGCATCCATTTTCATGCCGGGAAGAAACGTGTCTGTTGGGTTTTGGAAGCTTTGCCACAGATATGTGGTTTCAGAGTCATCCTGTATTAGTACTAGATTCCCCGAATCTAGGAGCTTCAGTGTTTTGTTGGCGGACGAGTTAGCTTCAAGTTTGGAGGACCAGTGGGTTTTGGATGATGCATCTTCTACCACGAGATTTCCATCCTCCGCAATTCGAAAAACTCCACTGGAATCTGCAACGGGATGATCTCTGTTGGCAACCCACACCACTGTTTGTGGTTCCAAGCCGTGATACCATATCCCCAGGTATCTTTTCTCTCCACTTTCCTCACCGGGAGAGAAGAAGCCCAGCTCAAATGTGGCGTTTGATGAAAAAAGGTTTCCTTCGGAGTCCTGGGTTATCTTCTGGTTAACCTTCAGAGTATCTCTTCCATAACATATTTCGAAGCATATCGACAGCCAGAGAAAAAGAAAGGAGAACGACAACACAACCTCTTCACTTCTCATTGCTAATATCTGTGTTCTCTTCTCTCTTCAAACAAACATTTGAAATACAATGCTATCGTATCAACTTGCACTGGAACCACACGTTAATTTGGTGTTCTTAATTGTTGATCACCAATGTGATAAGATAGACTTACCTTGGGTACAATAGTCCTAATTCAAGTGGGTTCTCTTGAGTGGGATAGTGATGAGATACAAATGTTGAAGGAAATAGTGGATTACAGTGTTAAAATCCTAAAAACGTTAATAATGTCCTTATTATTGATTATTGATGTGAAGACTTGGTACATCGTCAAGGTCTACGCCATTTGTCAGCACCCTCGCGGTCGTTACCTCTGTCAATTCACCTTCGTCGTCACTTTATCAACCTACTGTTTACTCTTTGTCTTGGAATATTGTAATCTTGTACAGTATCATTTCCTTTACATAGTTGTTGTGCTCGTTTCTTTCGTAAACCTTTTATTATATGATATAATTATGCATAAAATACACACAAAAACTTGCGTTGTATAACCTCTATAGTATAAAATAAATTCAAATCAAATTTGTTTTATCAAACGTGGTGAGAAATTAGTTTTTACAGTTCTTTTAACCATTTTATTAGGAATTTGCTTGCCGTATTCAGAAATATTATTCTAATTTGAATTTAAAAACATTCACTCTCACGTTATTTTTCTTTTTGTTTTTTTACTAGCACTACCATACAATATATTTTATGTTGAATATTTATATCCTTAAGTTGATAAAGATTTACGTTAGACAAAATACTAAACTAATGTAAATTAACGTAAATTTATGTACTTCAAAAAAAATTGATCAACGTACATTTTTGTATTAATTTTGGCTTAAATCAAAACCTAAAATATAGAAAAAAAAAATACCAGTATTAATTCACATATAAATATAGTGCTATAAGAATTACAGTATAAAGAAGAAGAAGAAAACCCTACTATGCACAAAATTACTATCTATTACGTTCCATTCTTGAATATTAAGAGACGAAAATCAAGAACAAACTACCTTTCTAATTCTTACACTAGTAGTCATGCATTTTTCTTTTCTGGAGTTCAGTAGTTTTGGTTCCAAAAAAGGTCTGTTTATCTCTTCCTCTCTTCTCTTTTATATAAGTCTCATATCTACCTGATTCGTAGGAAGACGTGTTTGTGTGACAAAATATCAGCCACCAATTTCTATTTTTCTGCTGGATATTAAATCCCTTCCTTTTAGGAATGAACTAACCACCTCAACCCAAATTCTGCTTGGTCAAAATCCGACTCGACCCAAATCCTACTCGGCTTAAATCCTGCTTGATCCAAATCTTGCTCGGCCCAAATCTTGCTTGGCCCAAATCCTGTTCGGCCTAAATTCTGCTTGGACCAAATCCTGCTCGACCCAAATCCTGCTTAGCCCAAATCTTGCTCGGTCCAAATCTTGCTCGGATTCCTTGCTCGTCACCTTGGCTCGACTGGAACTCATCGTTTTATGATAAATATTTATTAAGTCATAATCAAAATGAGCATGTTGAGGTCGACCATTCTCCGGACGGTACAACTATGTTATTATCTATAAAAATGAGTATCTAAAATATGCTTCTTCTTCTTTTCTAATTTTATTGATTTTACAAAATAGCATGAATGAATAGTAAAATCACCAAAATAGAGAAAAACAAATACAACAAAATTTTAGGATTCCAGAGACGAAACGATAAACAACAAAAAGATTAAAATACGCAAAATTAAAAAAAAAAAATTAATGCATACATCACTTATTTCAATAAGGTCGAGATAAATTTTCCTTACATTTTATTTACGGTGAGGAACACAGATTTTTTGCCGGAAAAAAAAGAATAAATGAAAATTGTATAACCTATTACAAATCTATGGTAAAGTTGAAATCAGTTACTATAATAATTATTACTAAGATTTTCTAATTATCTAAACTACATCTCATTGGAAAGGAAGAAAAAGAAAAAGAACACTTAGAAGATTGCAACATAACACTAAAAAATACATTTTCACAATGTATTGAAAAGTTTAAAACTCAAGTAATAATGGAACAGTAAATTGATAAAAAAAAAAAAACTTTAAGTATCATGTTGGAACTGATTTTATTTTTTCAAAATACAAATAAAGTTTATTAACTAGAAAATAGGTAGATAATAGTCATTAGAGTTGTAAATTTACGATTAGAATCATAAAATTTGACACAATTTGGATACCACTTAATATGCATCGTGAGATGAATCTAAGATAACTTGGTATGACACAGCCATAGTGGGTCCCCTTCAATTTTCAGCTATAAAAGCTCCCGATATGAATGTATCACTACAACATCTAAGTTATTTAAATCAACGACCCCAAAGAATAAAATACATTACCTAAAGCTCAAAAAACGGATAATTTGATGGGACTTAGTTTGATTCATTACGGATTAATCATTTAAGGAGTTAATTTAATTCGACTTATTTATTAATCAGTCAAACAAATTTAAATCTAATCTGACCTATCACGGATTGGTGTGTTAAACAGGTTAACTCACGGGCTCACTTAATTAAAAAAATACAATATTTTTATTTTTTTACAATCAAAACCAAATTATAATTATAATTAAAATGTAAATAAACTTCAATACAATCCAAATACAAACAAAAATAAAAAAATATATAAATTATCTTTGTGTTGACTAAAAATTAACCTAACTTGATGCAAAACCGAACTTAACAAAAATCACACTTGTATGATCATTTATTTGCAGGTGGGTGAGTCAACACGGTTCTCCACGGAGTCAATCCTAGTGAGCCGGATCAAAAGTTAACCCATATTAAAATTTGTTAAAAAAATTTTAACCCAACCCAATCCGAACCCATAACGGACCAGATTGACTCGTGAGTTCCAATCCATTTTAACAGCTCTAATATTACCTTTCACCCACGTATCCATATCCCACCAATTTTTTAGCTATATAAATTTTGGACTTTATGAATCTTTCAATCGAATTTAGGAAATAGGAACTAATGCAGACCGCAAAAGCTTAAATTTTTTCTTTAAGGGACATCAAACCACAAAAATAAATAATTTAATTAATTATAATTTATATTAAATAAATAATGTTTTAATTACCAAAAATATTTGGTTATTAGTTATTATATTAAATAAATTTTATAAAATAATATTTATTTTGGTGCTAAATTAGTAACTAAAAAAATTACATATTGAATAATATTTTAACGACCAAAAAATATTTGATGATTGATTATCATATTAAATATATTTTTAAAATAATATTTTTTTTGTCACTAAATCATTGGTTAAAACATTACATATTAAATAATGTTTTAGTGACCAAAATTATTCAATGACTAATTATCATATTAAATATATTTTATAAAATAAATTTTTTCCAATTGTTAAATCGGTGCCTCAAAAATTATATTTAGAGACTAAAAATTTCTGGTAACTATTCAAATCGTTATAACAATAAATATTTGTGTAGATTGATTTTGTGGCTATTTTAGTCATAATTTGTGACTAAATTATTTTTTTATTAATTTCAGTGACTAAATTATATTTTTCTAATAATAAAATTCTACCTTGGGTTAACAACATAAAAAGGGGAAAAGATAGATAATAAAATATTTAAATAACAATAAAAGTATAATATAGATGACAGGTTTATTCTTTTATGCGTACATACCAGGGTATTTTATATGTAAATACGAGGGTATTTTGGATACAAAACGTATTTAATTTAATAAAATTTTAAAAGAAACAAAAAAGGGAGTGTGTGTATATAGAAAAAGCAGTGGAACGGGGGGTGTACACAGTAGGAGCCAAGTTTCAAGTGTCTAGAACTTGGGGCTTCTCGCTACACCTCCAAAGATTCTTTTGTACCCCCAAAAATGATATTATTGACTTAATAATTTTTTATTTGTCTCAGTGGTCGGGATAATTAAAGTGAATTTATTGCGGTTGATATTTATTGCAGTGTTGCACCTCCAATTTCTCACATCTGTTTTCTTTCTTCTCCTTCCTCCGTTCTCGTTATTTTATGTTGTCTGGAGTGGTCCCAGCTTTCCATCTCTCTCATTTGAAAGTGTTATTTCCAGTGCTAGTGGTCCTTGCTTTTTTGAAGTTGTAGCAGTGGTCCTGCTTCCTTCAGCTGCTCCTAAGTCATTGCTCCAAGGTCATCCACACGTGATCTGTTTCAAGAAAAAGCAAAATGGATTTCAAAATCCGTTTGATATTTTTTAATTTTTTTTCCAGAAACGAAATTCGCGATATGAAACGGATCTTGAAATCCGTTTCATAAGTTTCCATGTTTTTTTTATGAAACAGATTCCAAAATTCGTTTCATAGTTTTTTGAAACAGATTACGAATTCCGTTTCACAAATTTTAAATTTTTTTCCAGAAACAGAATTCGTGATCCATTTCAGAAAAGTATGAAACAGATCTCAAAATCTGTTTCATAAGTTTCCATGTTTTTTTTATGAAACGGATCCCAAAATCCGTTTCATAGTTTTCTGAAACGGATTACGAATTCCGTTTTACAAATTTTAAATTTTTTTCCAGAAACGAAATTCGTGATCGTTTAAGGAAAGTATGAAATGGATCCTAAATTCCGTTTCACAAATTTTAAATTTTTTTCCATGGCTTTCACAACATTCTTTGTGCTACATGCTCTGATTTGGGGACAAAGATCTTCTGGGGCACTGATTTTGAGTTAGAGAGAGAAAAAAGAGATGGGAGAAGAGAATCTTTTGCAGAGCTCTTTTTCATTAAACATAGGAATCTGAACAAGGACGACGGGGATTGCAGATTTTTATTGTCATTTCAAGCCATACAAAAAGCACACACACCAAACCAAAACTTTCACTCTTTAAAATTTGTGAAACGGAATTCGTAATCCGTTTCAGAAAATTATGAAACGAATTTTGGGATCCGTTTCATAAAAAAAACACATGGAAACTTATGAAACGGATTTCGAGATCCGTTTCATACTTTTCTGAAACGGATCACGAATTTCGTTTTTGAAAAAAAATTTAAAATTTGTGAAGCGGAATTCGTAATCCATTTCAGAAAACTATGAAATAGATTTTGGAATCTGTTTCATAAAAAAACATGGAAACTTATGAAACGGATTTCGAGATCCATTTCATACTTTTCTGAAACGGATCGCGAGTTTCGTTTCTGGAAAAAAAATTAAAAAATACCAAACGGATTTTGAAATCTATTTCACTTTTTCTTGAAACGGATCACGTGTGGATGACCTTGAGCAGCTAAAGAAAGCAGGACCACTGTTACAACTTCAGAAAAGCAAGGACCACTAGCACCGGAAATAGCACTTTCAAATGAGAGAGATGGAAAGTTGGGACCACTCCAGACAACACAGAATAACGAGAACGGAGGAAGGAGAAAAAAGAAAACGGATGTGAGGAATTGGGGGTGCAACACTGCAATAAATATCAACCACAGTAAATTTACTTTAATTATCCCAACTACCGAAACAGGTAAAAAATTATTAGGGTCAATAATGTTATTTTTGGGGTACAGAAAGAAAAATCTTTGAGGGTGTAGGGAGAAGCCCCTTAGAACTTTTATTATTCAGCCCAATAATCTGGGCCTGTTACATGCCATTAGACGTCAAAAGCATAATATTTTTGTTTTCTAATTCTCTCCTCTTCAACTCCTGGTTCTGGAAAATATTCATCCCCGACAACGAGAATTGACGCACACTAACATTTCCAAAACTCATTTCCCTTTCATCAACACTAACTAACTATTGCAGGAACAGCACCGAAATTGGAATATACGTGGCACAAGGAAGATAACAGTTTCTAAATAATACACATTCACATCAACAAACACAAAAATTCCAAATTCAACGAGGACTGTTTTGACCTTAAGCACAATAGCAGTACCCTACTTTCACCTTCAACAAATTCTCGCCATCCTCACTTCCTAACCATTTACTTAAAAAAAAAAAAAAACTGTATAAACTCTATTTTTGGACTGCTTCCATTTGTAACCCTGCAAAGCAGTGAAGAAAACACTGCACGCAATAAATACATGGGCCCGCCAGAAGAAGAAGATAAATTTAACTGATAAAACTCTAATACAAAACAATGAGTTATACTCACACTCAACTGTTTAGTTTGAAATTCCTCTAATTATCTATTTTCATAATCTATTCTTTCACTCTTGTATTAATTTAAGAATAAACTTATTATCAAAGTGTTCATTTTCAGCAAAGTTCATTAGTCGTCTATTTTCTAAAAAAAACGCTAATTTAATGAGTCAACTGTGATGTTGTTTCTTAAACCACTTAATGGAAATATATAGATATCCCATATTAAGAAATTTGGAGCAAATGTAGGGAATCTTTACCATGTTACAAACTCGAAATTTATGTGCCATCATAATTGATGATTAAATATTTTCACAACGCATTAACTGATTATTAATTTCATTAAATGTGAAAAACCTGGGAGACCTAACATCTTTGTTGCAGAAGATGTAGTTCGTGGAGCCTCACAATATAGACATTTTCTGTCTTCCTGTAACATAATAACAAGAATTAACAGGCAGAAACCTTATTGTTCTTGAAAACATTTTATTGCGAATGAAACACAAAAATTCTCCAGCAGGATGAGGAAGCCGCCAATGTTGACCCAGCCAGAGGCATGAACCTTCTTTCTCTGGAGAAAGCGATAACGAAACGGCGTCGTGGACAGTGGTCGTCACGTCAGCGCACACAGGAACGAAATTTAAAACAGTGTACACGGTTTGGGGTTTGGAAGAATGTGAAGAGGCGAAGGAAAATTGAATAAGGAATGGCGAGGTGGCAGAGGGCACGTGGGTGTGGGCCCGTGAAGTGGCGCGTGAATCGCAGGCGAGGGAAATGGGATTAGAGGTTATGGGGTTGTTGAATGAATGATGAGTGTTGATAGGAGAGAGAAGGAAGATCAAATGAAGTAAGGATGACCACATCTAAATCCAGATGGCGGATTCTCGACCCAGTGATTCAAATCGGAATCTCCATCATGCCTATGTGCCACGTACAAAACCACCTTCTTTCTTTCTCCATAACACAGCCAAAGAAAAATATCCAATCATAAATAAACCCAAACCGAATACCATCTATGGGTCCAACGCCACACAAAACCGAAACCCTCTTGTTCCCTTCCCAGCAGACACCTGGCGTCCCCGCACACCACAAACCCACTTCCTTTTTTTCATTCTTCTTAACCTCCAGACACTCTCATCTTCTATTTCAAAACAACCTTATATACAAATAATCTCACTCAAAACTCTCTTCACTTTTTTAACAAATAAACTATTTAAATACTGAAATTCGTCACTTGTAATCAGTTGAGTTAATGTAGCCATGGAGAATGGATTTTTCGATGTGATGAGACTGTCCTTACGTAAGGTCCACATACATTGCACCCACCCGGTATGGCCCTATCATTTCATTTGTTTTTACTTTACATAAATTATTTTTTTTCTTATCCAAAAGAAAAATACTTCGGATAATTGTCGCAAAATTTATTGAAATAAGTCAATATAGTATGTCCTTTTTTTTTTTTTG
>Ga0209389_1005365_pt1 | contig 10904 bp, 5 predicted proteins | sample CowpearedBW_FD_187526 | JGI IMG/M metagenome (GOLD analysis project Ga0209389, IMG submission 187526) | Root nodule microbial communities of legume samples collected from California, USA - Cow pea red BW (SPAdes) (version 2) | ecosystem: Host-associated > Plants > Roots > Nodule | place: USA... | reverse complement strand
ACTTTCATGAAGGACAAAGATTCCAAAATACACTTAACCTTATATTCTTCCACCCATAAAATAATATAATCACGTAAAAACTTTTTTTATACCATTTGAATTGTGTGCTTCAAATGTATGACATTATTTTCAATTACTTTATAACAGTCAACTTTGCATGGAAACAATTCGTGTTTAACTAAAATGAACTTCAAAGCTAATATTTATAACATCAATAACAAAATTTATGCTAGTACGTTTATGTTTATTTTATAAACCTGTAGTTTTTTTTTAAGTAACGGATATATTTAAAGTTTTAAAATAATTTTGTGAAGTCTAACAAAATTTGTAAAATACAAAATTTGAATCTTTTTTGCTCAACTTTTGCAGGTAGCCCATAAAGGAGATAACCGTTGTCTTTAAGAGCCTTTGTTCACTTCCACATATATGCTGTTCAACAGAAGCAAAGACATGAATCCCAATTTTATAAAGAACAACATCAAGAAAGTTTAGAAATGTAACAAGTCAAACTAAAACGTATCATTAAGCACCTTGCGCTGCTTCTATATTCATCTTCAAATATCAGCAACCTAAAAAATCAACCAATAAAATTAACAATCCACAAATAATTCCGGAAAGAAAATGTAAATTCAAATACTCGTTCTCATTCAATCTTTCATTTCGTTTGATTTTAGGCATGAAACCTATGTCATGGCAGTCAAATCTCTCTTTTTGAACAGAACTTTAAGCCATTAGCACGTCAATAGATATTGCACTAAAATCATCTGATTTGAGCCCACTTCGATACCGATTGGAATAGCCAAAAATGCACCTTTTCCCACTATCACTTTCTAGAATTCTTTCTCATTGCACTAAAATCATCTGATTTGAGCCCACTTCCATACTGATTGGAATAGCAAAAAATGCACTTTTTCCCACTATCACTTTCTAGAATTCTTTCTGATACATGCTCCGAGAAGTTAACCCCGGCTATCAAGATGAGCTAAATGGTCACACCGACAAAAAGGAATTTTAAAGATCTCGGGATTGCTTCAATGGCAGAAGCCAGAAGAATGAATTAAGCGATTGCCTTTTGACATAGTAATTGGAATCTTCCCTCAACTAAGGAGGGATGGGTAGGCTCAACTCGAGGCTCGATAGCATTTGACGCAAAAGCAACCACACATCAGGAACAAAAAGAATATTCAAGAAACACAAAAGAACTGAAAGAAAGTCAAATATTCTGGAAAAAATAGTATCGTATCGTATCTTGAGGATTCACTCGGAAAACAGAGTGAGTCTTGACGTTAATCTTCAACTTCATCTTCTTCGAGTACGTTTCGGTTTTGGATTCTTCCGATTCTCCCAACACCGCACGCAGCGCGAGGATGAGTGAGTGGTGCTTCTTTTGGAGGAGAAGCACACACAACACAAAGTCGTATCGTATCTTGAGGATTCACTCGGAAAACAGAGTGAGTCTTGACGTTAATCTTCAACTTCATCTTCTTCGAGTACGTTTCGGTTTTGGATTCTTCCGATTCTCCCAGCACCGCACGCAGCGCGAGCATGAGTGAGTGGTGCTTCTTTTGGAGGAGAAGCACACACAACACAAAGTCGACGCGCCACGGATTTGTAATTGCTATTCAACGATACCCAACCCACGTATATATAGGTACGTGAACATTGAAAACTAGTTATCCAATGCGAGCACTCCCACGGTAAGAAAAACTCTATCCACCTGGCATTAACGGTTAATGTCGTGTGGTTATCTATCCCTTTGATTTTAATATAAGTTTGTTGAAATTTATTACAAACCGGTAGAATTAATTATTACGAGAAGTATTCGAGGTAAACGAAAAATAATTTTACAATAATTTGTGTAAGTTTTATAGCATTTTGACATCTAATAAATGTTTACCGTTACTTTACAGACAACATTTTATCCGTCTTCCTCTCTTTTCTTTAAAATATAAAATAATAATAATAATAATAATCATATTACATCTAAAAGTAGATTATCAATTGTTTGATAGAATATTTTAAAAAGATAACTTTTAACTTATATATAGATATAGATTCAGTAAGTAAATCAATTATATTTATTGTATGTATGAGCGGATATGGGTAATAAAAAAATCTTAGAGTTTGAAAAGTTTGTTTTTTAATAAGTTATGTTTAAAGAGTGATCAATATCAAATATTGTCTTTTAAGTTAGCTTGTTTAATTAATGAGTATATGCTATATTTTTTTTAAATGGTAAAGATATTGTTTTGAGATATTTTCTTTCATTTGTTCGTACAATGTATTATGTTTGTTTGTTAACCATTATTTTCGTGTGTTGACTTTTGTAAACGTACCTTTAAACCTTGCTTGAATTCCTTTATATTCAAACATTCGTCCTCTTGTAATGAGAAACTTTTTTTTTTAAGTTAGGTTAGTTCGTAATTTATTGGTCCATATTATTTTGATTAATTATCGGCTCGCTTTTCCGAATAACCCAAAATATTATTTAATCATTAAATATTTATTTGTCAATTATGTAAATATCCTTAATATCACCTTTATTATAGTTTTAAAAATAGTATTTTTACATTTTGAACATTACTAACGTGTAACTTGGCAACAATATCCATAAGAGGTGGTATTTAAATCGAATTATACATGCATTGAAAATAAAGAAAAAAATACAATTCAACATGCCAAAACGCATCCCAAAAAATAAAATGCAAATATATGAAATAACAATCATTGTTGATTATACATTTTCTTATTTAAGTACGGACAAAAATACTTTAATCTACTTTTTTTTTCATTTTAAACTTACCACTTCAATCATCATTAGATAATCACATCATATCACTAAAAGAATCAAAATAGATAATCTAACGGTGATTGAAGTACTAGATTAAAAATAAATTAAAAAAATAGGTTAAAATATAATTTTCCTTTAAGTAATCAACTTAATCCCAAAAATTATGTTTTGACTTGTCATTATTAAATGTCTTCTACATTAGGTGCAAAGTTCATATTATTTAATCGTATTAAATGTTTGTTCATAAAAATAACCTAACACAGTAAATATATATATATATATATATATATATATATATATATATATATATATATATATATATAAATATAGAAAGAATATTAATTTAGTATTATCGATCATTATCCAACTTGGTCCTATCTTTTGAATGTAGAAAGAGTATTAACACTTTTAATCTAATCATTATAAAATCACTTACTACATTTAAAATCGATTGATTATTGTGTACAAGTGTTTCACTTACTAAATGAATAATGTGAGAAAGGTACACAAGTATATTTGTATATTAATTGTTGTAAAAAATAAATTATTTAATAGATTTTGTATAATGATCGGATGCTAATTAAACTAAATTAATAATTTTAAAAAGTAAATAAATTTCTTATAATTTAGATAACATGAAGTAGCTAGAATTTTGTAGGGGTTTATAGTGATGTTATAATATAATCATGTAGAAAATACGTGTAATTTGTAAGATAAAAAGAAAAATAAAAACATATTCAAGGATTTAATAGAAAATACGTGTAATTTGTCTGCTGAGTTTTTTGTGTTGTACTCTATTAAGCATTAAAAATACATTGTTTTGACATTGTAAAGATAATTTTAATATGTTTTGATATTTTAAAATTAATGATCACCAGTGTATTTTGAAGACATAATAAAGGAACATCAGATAAAAATGAGTAGAGAATCCAAACTCAAAATATTCTGTACGGTCTTTCAAATTTTATAACATTAAATCGTGGAAGGATATGTTTTTTCTTTTTTCATAATAAACAGTATTTTAATGTCTACAATATTGAATACTAAAATTAAGGTGTGATAAAGTTTTAAGTTATTTATAAAATTGAGCATTTTTATTGAATTTTATTAGATTTCTATGATCGATTGAATTCAAAATTTGTATATCTTTTTTATCATTTAATTTGTTCATAAAATGACATTATTGTCATGTGTTTTGTCATCTTATTTTCGATGGTTGAAAATCCAAATCTAAATGTTTTTATGCTGAGTTGAGACAAGTAAATAAAACATCGTATTAAACAAAAACTTATAAATTTTTTGTTGACTTGAAAATTGTATTAATTTTTATGTAAGTATGTCTAATATATTATTTATCTAATTAATTTTTTTAATTTTTTTAAGAATATATATTTGTACTATTAAAAAGTACTTTTCTTATACACTTAATTAATTTTAATGTTTAAAAAAACATGTTTTAAAATTTGTTAAGAAAATTGAAATATATTTTATTTTGTGAAAAGTATCTTTGAAAATGAATTAAAAACTCGCGAAAAGCATGTCATTTCTTCAAATAAGAGAAAAAGGGGGTGCATATAACAAAAAATATGCGTTGAGTTTTTTCGTCCGTAAGAAAATGTGGGCTCTGCTGATATAAGGAGAGAGAGAAAGGGAGGAGCGAAAGACACGAATAGTGAGTTGAGGTTTGAATTGCGAAGCGCTTCATTCTGTGTTGTTTGATGTGTCACTGTTAATTTATTGAATCAAATAAAGTTTGTTGTTATAAATTATGAAGCTTTTTTGGAGTAGCGATTGATCGGCAAGAAAGAAGGATGAATCAGAACCCGCAATCGAGTGATGGAAGAGGCGACGATGACACTGCTCTCTCTGATTTCCTTGCTTCCTTAATGGATTACACTCCCACTGTAACTTTTCTTTATCTCTGTTCTTTTAATTTTCCATTCTGCACAATTTAATCACTGTTTCCTTTGTTTAGATACCTGATGAATTGGTGGAGCATTACTTGGCCAAGAGCGGGTTTCAGTGTCCTGACGTTCGATTGTGGGTTCCTCCTCTTATCTCCATTCACTATCAATTTTTCTTTGTGCTCTGCCTCAGAAAATAAGGGTCCGTGGAATTCGATTTAGGCAAAGTTTTTTTTTTTGGTGAGGAAACAGATTATCGATTACCATGGTTTCTGCTGGTTTCCCTTGCCTTTTTGTGGCAGTTATTGAGAAATCTATTTATTTCGGGGTTAATTATGTTTCAATTCCCTAATAAATTTAGGTATTTTTAGTCGAGTTTCTATTTAATTATCTTGTCCCGTCTTCTTGTTTACTTAATTTTTTTTTTGTGAGGTTTTGTTGGTAGAACGTTTGTAGATTAACACTAATCACAGTATTATTTTATATTAATAACAAAATTTTATATCTCTTAACACAAGATGTAAGTGATCAAGATGACAGAAAAAGATAACACTCAAATCACTTAGTTAACAGAAAAGTTATACAGAAAAGAATTATTGAAAATATAATCAACCAAGAAAACTTAATAGGGTCTCAATTGAAAATACCCATGCATTTGCATAATGTTGACGGCTAGCGTGGTTTCATATTATGATAGCTTGTCGATATTTTCTGTAAAAAAATCAAAGGCAGAACCGATCTCTAGAAGGAAATAAAAAAACACCATCCTAGGAACCCAAATATGTCATGGACCCGTCTCTGCTGTATCCCTTTGGCCTTGTAGCTGTCAATTTTAGAGTTTTTAAGATGTTTACAGATAAGTGGATTAACAAACAAAGATACAAGATTAATAGTTTATATTTCTTTTATGTTTTTTGTGCAAATCACAACTCTTGTATTTATTTATTGTTAATGTGTCTCACTCTTTCATTGGGATTGTTTAACATGATGCAGTCATTATATTGGAAACGAGTGCCCACTCTTAATCAATTTAAGTGGGAAAATGATGAAATACGCTAGCTATTTTATTTTTCTTTTCACTCTTACTGGCTTAATTTTGGATTTCTTGTTGTGCATTGTTGTTTTCGACCTCCAATACAGTGGATAATAAGTGCTTGTTGTAAACTAAATTGCTTTTCAACACTTTGGCATTTTGGTTGACTGTTGCTGACTGATTTATTGGATTCCTGACCCTTGCATTTCTTCTTCATATACTGTGAGCTTGACCTGAAACACTTATAATTTTTTCAGGACTAGATTGGTAGCTGTTGCCACTCAAAAGTTTGTTGCTGAAGTTGCAGGAGATGCACTTCAGTATGTTCATTTTACTTGTGTTTTTGGTTGAATCTTTACCTTCTAGCTTTTATTTTATTTTATTTATTTTTAACCTTGAATTACGCCATCACAACTAACTCTGTGTGTGTTAGTTGCCTTTAGACATATTCTTCTGTTGAAGTTGATTTCTAGTTTCCTAAAAGTATTGAAATTTTTTCAAATGTTAGTTCATGCTTGCGAGAGGAGTTTAGGAGTGTGTCTGAATTCTAGTTTCTTTAATGAGTGTGTATGGAATTATTTGTGCTATCGCACTTACTTTTTTGTGATTTTATGCCTACTTATGTAAATGTCCTTAAATGTAGAAACTACAATGAACGGACAAATGTGATTCAGAAGCTTAGTATTAGGGCTGTTTATAAACTTTTGGCCCCGTGGGACATAGCTTGTAGCAACTTTTGGTATTATCCATGTAGGAAGTCCAACACTTTCTTTGTAAACAACGTACGTTCCTTTTTAGACTCATCATAAGTAAAGTTGAATAGATGATGTAAAAATATTATTTATCAACTTAGATCTTTTATATTTTATTTCATTTGATTTCATGTCACTCTCTACTCACATATGTATGCAGAGTCCTAGTGTCCTATAGTTCAGACAATAAGTGTTAATGTCTTCATAGGGATATTAGTGGCCAACTTTTTCTTTATTACTTGTCTTGTCCAAGTGTTATTGATTTTCTTAAATTTACCAATGTAGAATCCCTCAACTTTCTCCCTTTTTTAGTCATCCACGAGTGCATTACTATTTTTATTTTTGGCTAAGTTATACGTGCATTGTTATTAGACATGTAGTTGCCTTGTCTTTCTTTTATGTGTCTATGCTGGATGATGAGTTGACTAGATGTTAACTGTAGGCACTGCAAAGCAAGACAAGCAACAATTCCAAAAGACAAAAGGGACAAGCAGCAAAAGGTTTTGACAGCTTATAATTGGTTTTCTCTATACTTGCATTATGCGTATATGTAGTACTTACATTTCATCATGTATAACAGGATAAACGTTTAGTTTTGACAATGGAAGACCTATCGAAAGCATTGCGTGAGGTAAGAATAGTTTGCTATCTCCTCATTTTGCAATCCATTGTTGTATTATGGATGTTTACTCTCACTATATAATGTCCACTCTACACTCCTGACTATCTATACGAATAATTCGCTCTCTTCCATTGAAGTCTGTGATAGCCCATCACTCATCTTTTAAACCTTTGCTTTGCTATCATATCTAGATCTTTTTTTGCTCTGTTGTAAGTTTATAGAAAATGGTAATTTTGGCTAATATTCAATAGTGCGCAGAAGGTCTTAACCCAATTATGACATTTTACACATCTTCACAAAGGGTTTGGGGCAGTCAGTCTCAGACACATGCCATGGGTAAGCATGGCCAGCTCTCGGATCCCATTCCCTTCTGGGCCAAGAGAAACAAACTGCAAATAATCGTGTTATCCCATTTCGGTGGTGTATCCATCCATGTATAATAAATGTTTTTAAGCTTCTTCTTAGATCAATATTATGTGTTTTATTGAGATCTATGATAGAAGATAATATACCGTTCATGTTGGTTAGTTTTGCTGCTATGTTAACATTCCTTCACATTGAATCCACTCGTTATCTTTTATGAACAGTATGGCGTGAATCTAAGGCATCAAGAATATTTTGCCGACAGCCCTTCTACTGGAATGGATCCTGCTACGCGAGAAGAATGAGTATTATCTTGTTTATTTGTGTGTTCTGGCTTTCTAAAGTTTCATGTGTAGAAAGTATTGATTTATATGCCAAAACTGAATTAAGTATATTCTATTTATTGATATGTTGCTAGTTCTGTATCTCTAATTTTATGTTCAGTATACTGAAGTATAGCGCGGCATGCCTATTTTATGTAGTTGGATACACGTTATTTTACTGTCCTGGATTTGTGTTTAATTCCATGTTTTTAACAAGTGTCCAATGCATTGTACCCTTACCCATTGAAAATTGAGAACCAAAGGAAAACATGATAACTTAAGATAAGTTCATTGCTGATAGAGTACTTTCATAGACTAGATTCAGAAATTAATTACTACAAGCACCATTAACGTTAGTGGCGAACCATGGGATAACTTTGACTGAATCAAGGAGAAGTTGCTATATACACATAAAACCTTTTCTCATTTGATTGTGTTTTGTTTTTAGTTATTCTACTTCAATAACAATATCATTTCCATGGAATTTTTATTAGATTTTTATAGACGTGGAGTGTGAGTAAAACTCTTTCGAACTAAATTTTGGGTTAGATATGACGACATTTTTTATTGTCACTTCTCATAGCTCACTGTAATAATGCTTTCCTGGTCCATGAATTTTTTATGCTTCGACCTTCAGGACAGGGACAGAGAGACTAATGTCCAAGTTTTAATTCAATGCACGTCATCAAGTGATGATGAGACTAAATATAATGTTCTCGTGATAATGACATGCAATGAAAATAAAAGGTAAGTCACTCTTATGCAAATTATAACTAACAAGTAAATAGATAGAGTTTTGTCGTTGATATTATTTTTAGACCTAAAGCACAATAAAAATCAATACATGAACAAACAATTACCTCAATTATCAATGAAGTTGTCAACGGTTTTAAATGAATCATTTTCACATAATCAAACAAGTATTATAAAAACTTACACAATGCAAGGTCACACAAGAAACAAATTTTGACATTTTGGAAGCACGAGATGTTGACTATAACATGAGGTGGTGTTTTTGAGTTTTATAACAAAAATATAATTAATATGTTGTCCCTCGATGGAAAATTTAGGCCCAAAGAGAAAAAATGCGAGACACATAACAACACATTGGAAGATCAAAGTATAACAAAATTTGAAAGAGATAACACTTTAAGCTTTTCACGTGGTGAGATATTACAAAAAATTTTCTCACCTACAAAAATCATATAAAAGCTTTTAGGTTGTCTTACACTTGTGTGTGTTTTCTTCTTCAAGTTATTTTCTTTATATATGATTTTAATTATGACTGTTGATGACATTATGAATAAGACCTCTTAAAGATTGTGTAGTAGACTTGAAACTGTAATAATAATTTGTGTAAATTTTTGTTTCGTGTCTTTAGTTATTTTGCCTATTTGTTTGTATTGGCTCTGTATGTGTTTTTTATTTTTTTTTATCTTAATTTGATAACTTTAACTTTGAAAAGGCTTGTAGGATGAACCTTAATTATGTTTTGGACTATGAGTACGAGGTTTGTAATGCATAAACTTTCTTCTAAACTATTGTAATCAAATTTTTTTTTTATATTTTGAATCATTTTCCAAGAGTGAGAATTCCATCTAAATGTTTCATAATAAGTTTTTGTCTTTATCATTGAATTTCGAATTCAAAGAGAGGATCTTTCTCTACTCATCATTATGAGTTTCTTCATATCATACATGAGGCTAAATCTCATTAAATTATTGCTTCATCAAATTTGTTATGATATGACATTCTTCAATCAATTTGGTGAACCATATTATTTCAGCACTACATTGCTTAATAAGTGTTGATTAAAAGCTTAATAAAAAAGTTGAAAACTTTGAAGTTTTTTTTTTTGAAAGAAAACTATTCAAACACAAATCAATATAAAATATAATTACATATCATAATATAAATAACATATCGTGATTATTTTGATTCCTTTTCAATGTTATACCATGAATAAAGATAAATTCCTTTTATACGAAACTTATTGCAATTAAACCACGTCATATAGTTTCATTGTTACCAAATATGTTTTTCTTTTTATCTTATAAAACATATTGTGGTTAGGACTTTGATTACATGTTTTAATTTAACAATAATAAAATAATACTTACTAAATTTCAAATCATGTGATGTACTTTCATGATCTAATGGTTTTCAAACTAGTTGTCTGACGTACCATAAACGATTTAATGTAATTCACGATTTGGTGTACTTCTTTGATATGCTTTAAATAATTTGATTACTTCATAATTTAATGTAATTTACGATTTGATGTACTTGTTTGATACGCTTCAAACAATTTGATAACATATTTTCATGTGCTTAAAAAACATATATTATAGACAATTTAGTGTACAAATAATACTCAACTATCACAAAATACACCCATGTAAAATTTTTAAAATGTTTGAAAATTAAAATTAGAAAAGTTGAGACATGACAAATTTTAATTCCACGATAAAATTAAATGATATAAAAATATATTTAACCTTTTTAAAAGTTTATCACAATAACCTATTTCAATTTTTTTCATGTTCCAATTTTAGTTTACGACAAAAAGAAAAACTTGAATTGAATAATTATAATCTCAAATGGTAATTAAAAAATCGTAAAAATGTTTTAAATATTTTTATTTGCTATTATTAATTTTGAACATACGTGGTAAACAAATAAAATGGATAAACTATTAATTTATTACATATTACAACTTTATGGAAAAAAAAATTGAATTCTCTAGTGACCCTATATAATTAAATTAAACAAAAATTTGCATTTATACAACTACATAAAATACATTTCTTTTTCATATACGCATTTTGTTTGTAATTTTTTTAAGTGATACTTTTAAAGTTTAGCTATTTTCAAAATTAAAAAAAATATTTACAATAACAAATATTTATGAAAATAAATAAAAATATCTATGATAGAACTACAATGGTAACAAATATCCTTAGACTTGATTTCTACGGTAGTCTCCAAAAGAGGACAGTAAAATGGTTCTATCTGTGACACAGTAATTTTACTCATAACTGAGTAATAGACTGAAGGGTAAAAACACACAATTCAAGTACAGACCCAATGACTGCAAAACTTTTACATGTGTCTAT
>Ga0209389_1005363_pt1 | contig 10905 bp, 5 predicted proteins | sample CowpearedBW_FD_187526 | JGI IMG/M metagenome (GOLD analysis project Ga0209389, IMG submission 187526) | Root nodule microbial communities of legume samples collected from California, USA - Cow pea red BW (SPAdes) (version 2) | ecosystem: Host-associated > Plants > Roots > Nodule | place: USA... | reverse complement strand
CGGTTTGAACATTACTTGGTTTAACAAAATTACATACCCGGTTTTATTACGATATTATATTTTTTCCAGTACTGTTATTTTAGTACGATTAGTTGTTAAAATATAAACAACGATTAACATGTTTCTCCACGCTCTAATTTTGAACCCATATTTGTTATTTTCAAGTCACATCCACCTTGAACATTGGTAATTAGCTTTTTTATTGGTTTCCACTTCACTATTTGTAAGAAAACATGTTAACCCTAGTTTAACAAACAAAATCAAAAGGAACAGTAGTAAAATTAAGTATGAAGCTTAAGATGAAGAAGGGAACTTGAAATTCATCAAGAAAAAAAAATCCTGCTATTGCCAGGTTGAATTGTATCTAAAGTCCGCACCGCAGGTAACTCCCAATTTTGGCCGCAGAATGAACTAACTAATACAACCCAGCAACGACACTATTTCAGTATACACATTGGTGAAGTAGAACCTAGAAACAATTCAAAAGTAATGTAAGGAAGCCATATCTATCTCTATCTAGTTATCTACAAATCGGAATTTGTCACCGTGCCCTCACCATTGCATTCAACAGGCATAAGTCGCCGCCTCTTTGGAGCTTGTTCCTCACACATATCAGGTGCCACGCCATCAATAGTCTCACCATCATCTACTGCATCAGAAATTTGTTGCAATGGAATTGCGGGAGTGTCCTCATCAACTGCCGCCTGTGAAACTTGTTGCAATGTTATCGTTGGCGTTTCATCATAATCTGGTACATGAGAAACCTGTTGCAATGGTATTGTCAGAGTTTCTTGACCAGTAGAGTGGAGATCTCCATTGTTATCATCACACGTCATAATTGAGTCTCCAGAATTTCCCACAACAGTGGTGGAAATATCTCTGACATGCTCAGCATTTACCATGTCCGAAAAAGTTTTCTCCCCTTGTTCAGCTTCATTAGATGACCTGGGCTCATTCACAGAAGGGCAGTTTTCTGTGATCCTTACGTCTTCTGAATCTTCTAAGGCACCATTTGATGAATGTAGAGAAGACTCAACCACATCATGGTTCGCTTGAAGAGAGATTTGTGGTCTATGACATGTATCATCTCCACACTCCCTGGGAAGATATGGCAAAGAACATGTTTGAGGAATAATTCCTGCCACTTGCTGGAAGTTGGGATCTGTAGGCAGGTACATAAACTGCTCACCAAGATCAGTGTCCTCCTATTATAATACAACAAAAAAAGAGAGGTGAAAGGTTAGTTTTACAACATAAATGTAAAAGAATGTAATGGGATCTAAAATAAATATCTTGCCAGCATAAAAATGTACTCATCACTGAACGGCTACATTTAGGAACGAAAGTTGATTTTTCATTGTATAATGTACAGCAGACAGAATAAATTATTTGACAAAAATACAAAGCTTCGGTAGTACCGGGCGTTGTTCAAACATATTCAAGAAAAAAAATGCAAACACAAGTAGGTACCTCCATCGAGTATATTGAACCATTGAAACGCTGGTCAAAAGATTGGCATTGTCCCAACATAGCTCCTGCAGTAGCTCCTGGCTCAAAAAGCTCTTTAAGAACCAAGCCTGAACTGTTAAAAGATTGATGATCTAAAGATGACGAACCAGACAATAGAGTGATTTCTATTCCCTGCCCCACATGCGAAGTTGTTGACTCCTTATTGACTTCAGCGTGATCAATCCCAGTTCTGTTATCATTATTTTCTAAGCACTCATTGTCAGCACTACAGTCAGAGGAAGAGATTTCGTGTGAACCAAGGTTTTCCACAAGTTCAAAGATTAACTTCTGGATCAGTGTTCGCTTGAGATAAGCCTCAGCAGGCAGAAACCAGTCTACATTGAGCTGGAAATAACTAGTTATATTAGGTCAAAATCATAAGAATCCGTTACTAAGATGCCAGTTACCTTTCAAATGTTAAAAATAGAAAGCATTAAGACAACTAAGCAAGGAACTACAAAAAATTGGGAGATTTAATACTTAAATAGGCACGATCAACAACTAAAACAAAAAGGCTAAAATCACACCCATTTAATACATTCTTCATCTGCAAATAAAAATGCTAAAAAGTTGGAGAGAATTACTGCACCCAGGTAATAGGACATGTACTCCACCCAATTAGTGCGTTGGAGAGAATGCTAAAAAGTTGTTCGCTAGAACTACTTGGATGAAGAGATAAAGGAAATGAGGAAGTTGCAACAAATGAATTACAAGTAAACTAGTTTCAATCTATAAATATTGAACCACTCGAGTAATTAAGTCAACCAGCATTTATTAGCAAAACAACTATTCGTAAATTGATAAGCAATCTAGTAGATAATTTATTTTAGAATGGAAACTTTTTCCAATGATTTCATTTGTATTCAAACAAAAAGTGTGAAATACACCAAGAACTACAAGAATAAGTAAATCACTTACGAAGTTGGAAAACTTGGTTAGTTTGATAGGATTGAAATTAAGAGGTGCTTCAGTAAGGAACAGCTCTAGGTAGTGAAGCAGAAATAGGCCACAGTCATACGAATTTTCTTGCTGCGGCAACTGTCACGGAGTGAGAGCATTCAATCATAACAATAAAAGAAAACTCAAGCAGAAAAGGCAAAAAGTGGCCAGTCTTAGGCAGAAATAGGCCAACTAGCATGGAGTTATAGCATTCAATTATAAAATTTAAAAAATTATTTCAGAGAATAAAGCCAACAAAGTGATTTGTGTTCCTTGAATAACCCACCTAATAACGAGACATTTAAAGAAGGGTTAAATATGTTTTTGGTCCCTTAACTTTCAATGAATTTTAGAATTAGTCCATTTCGAAACTTTAGACCAATTTAGTTCTTCATCTTTCGAAATACGTGGATTTAGTCTTTTTATTTAGATTTTGTTAAATTTATTTGACATTTCAAGCGTGTTTCATAATAGTATTTGACTTAACATTAAAGTAAAATTGTGTCAAACAGTATGAACAACTCAAATACAATCATGAAATGCGTACGAAACATCAAATAAACCTAACAAAATTTGATTAAAATGACTAAATCCACGTATTCCGAAAGATGAAGGACTAAATTGGTTCAAAGTTTCAAAATGGACTAATTCCAAAATTCACTGAAAGTTAAGGGACCATAAACATATTTAACCCTTTAAAGAAAGATACAAATGCAAAATGTATGCAATTGTTTATAGAAAAAAAATAGAGGAAAATTGAAATTATCAAGTGGTGGGATTTTCCTCTTCAAATGTATGTCACAAGGTTTGCACAAAAACCCAGTAAACCCCAAATTAGTCTACAAGATGGAATGAGTAGGGCAGTTTAGTCTGAGATTTTTCAAAACTCTCAATTCTAAAATGCTTAACTTTGAAAAACATCAATGGGAAACAAAGTAAAAAAAGATTAAAATGAGTATTGCTTTTGCAAAACCATCGTTTAACAGCTTTTAAAATCTCAAGAGCTAAAATGCCCACCCATTCAATCTGGTTAATTTTTGGGTCTACTGAAAACAACTCCTAACATATAATGGATTGAAAGAATATGTATATTATATATGAATAATTAAGCCAGTGAAACCAACCAGCAAGATTTTTCATAAAAAAACAGCCAGTTTCCAAAACAATGTAGAATCTACTTCTCAGCAAATAATAAAACAGAAATTTGTTTCATTCGACACTAATGGGTCTCTAAAAGAAAAATGATTGCCCTAGTGAAAATCATGAAAATGTTAGCAGGCATTACCGCAAGTGGAAGAAAACGCATGTTGAAGAATCTTGATGAAAGGTCCTCTTCCAACGTATCCTTGTGTCTCTCTTTCCACTCTTCCCACAAGTAACTGAAAACATCAGATGAGAAAAGAACAAATACAACTACCTTGAGTTCAATTTTTTAAACGACAATGCAAATATATTCTGCACAGTTGCAATGGAAATAAACATGTATAACAGAATAAACAATGGATATTAATGTCAAAATTGAAAAAAGGTAAGAGAAAATGCCAATACAAATAAGCAGCATTCTTAAGCACATTAATTTTGGTTCTTATTTGTATTATGAGTTAAGTCCTAATCTAAGCCCAAATTCTAAGAGTTTCAATAACACATTTTATCCACAAGAATCGCTTACAGTTTGATAAATAAAAATGCATGATCAACTGAGCTCTATTATTCATATTTATATGTGTAACGCTGTGCCAAAAGTTGAGTACAACACACGGACTGAATCATTATACACAAATACTGGCTTAAAATATCAGTTTTTGTTCTAAAGCCTGTGTTAGAATAGTCTTTAAATAATGATTTATTGTATTGTGTGTTGGAACTAGTACCTAGGAGCATGCTTTAGATCCAGTTCCTAGGAGTATCTTCTAGAGTTCTCTTCTCTTCTCTATCCATTGTATCTAATGTATCCCAAACTACTATAAATATGAAAACCTAAGAGAGGGGGAATACACTCTAACAAATTCACTCTAAATATTCTTCATTTTAATCTTAACTGCCTGAAAAGCTCCCACAAATTCTAATTTACAAATTTTGGGTATAATAAAAGTCATGCAAAATTTCAAGACTAATAATATAATTAAAGCAAGAACACTAACCACCAGGAGATTCATTATCAATTGCTTTATAAAATCACAATTTAACAAAGAGACCAAATCAATAATTGCAAACTTCAGCTGCAGGGGCATAGTCTACAAAGGTCTCAAACATGAAGCCAATGACAACATGCACTTTCATATAGAACACTGAATTCAGTTTCAATAAAATCATAAAATCTGCATACATTTTTTGGGACAGGAAAGAGATTAAGAGGGGAACAAAAGAAAGTGAGAAGTTTTAGTCTACCTTTGCACCAAGTTTTTCAGACCACTATGACTTCCTTTTATAGAATCCATATGCAATATACTGGGTACCTTAAGTGAATTGTGCATCTCCTTGTCTGGAATACACAAAATAACATAAATCTCTGAAAACAGTATCACAAGAAAGAATATAAACTGAGATCTCACCATTAAAATTAACCACTTCACCAGGATGGCATATGACTATTAAACTCCAGTGAAGACTATCATCACATGACAAGAAAATTCTGATCAGCACTTGAATACAAATAGAAAGTGAGAGAACCAAAACTTCAATAAAGTCTTACTTGAAGTTCACAGGAATGAAGATATAATCCTTTGCAAATAAATTTACTTTTCTTGTCCATTTACGAACACGTAGAAATGCTGCTTTTCCATCAGAAGCGCTGGATGGATTTTTGTCCATATCAGCCAGCTTTCTAAAGAAAAAACTGTTAAAAAAATGAAATCTAGGCTTTTCCTCCTCCGGTATTTGATTCTTAAGATACCTGCCAAAATTGAGATTTGAGAATCGTCAACTCCTTCAAGAATAAAAATATAAATTTAAAATGGTCCTTTAACATAAGTATACAAAAAAAGAAAAAAACAAAAATGAGAAGATAGAGGAAGCTCCACGGTTAAAACTCGTAGAACAAGATAGAAATGTTATTGTACAGTGTTAGAAATGATAAATAAAATATTTCTTAACAAAAAATGCAACAAAAGAATTATATGCATACAGATAGAGAAAGAGAAACTTACTGGATGTAGAAATCGATAATTGTATCATTAATGAATGTGTCTGGTTGCAGGAGATCCACATCTCTCTTGCTTAGGGAAACAGCATCTGGATCCCCTTTTGGATAGATAACATCATCAAAATTCTCCTCAAAACTGTTTCAGATCATATATTTTCAGAGTTAAACATGCTATAAAAAGTTATACTCCCCTTCCAAAACACACACAAAAATATGAAAACAAGAAAATGATAGTATAAGGCAGTAGGCTCTAATGGTTTCATAAAAGATATCATGATCTTTTATACCCAGTCTAACAGAAAGATTAAAAAAGTATAAAAAATCACTAGATTTATGCAAACTTGATTTCCTCAACATGACAGAACTTGTGAAGTTTCTACTTAAATCTATGGAAAATGTAACCATAGACTTTAGCATCATATTTCCAGTAAATGATATCTTTGACACTCTCCGTTGGAAGAATGAAATGCAAAAGTTACACCCTAGACCATCGTCATAAAGCCTCTAACACCATGCCATGAACCATCAATCCCAAAAGCTACAACATCCTAAGTCAAACATATTAGAGACCCACATTAAACCATATAGAATAAAGGGAAAAGAAAATAAAAAGACAACATATACCATGCAACAGCAAGGGAAATGAATACCATAAAGCACTAAACCTGAAAATGTTTTTAAAATAAAAGATATGGACTACAACATCAATACATAAAGGTAAACTTGTCTGAAAGGAAAGGAAAATTAATTATTCTTACTTTGGGAAGTAGCATCTTGATGCATGTGAATCAGTTTCATTGCCTTCTACATCCGCACTACACAAATATCAAACATGAACATAAATACTTCACTAAAATGACACAAATTGGCATTCAGAGCACAAACCATATCCTCTTCCAAATAAATTTTACCATGACAATGAAATCACACATCACTGGTTTATAAAGAATTTAATGACTTACTGAAGCTCAATGTTCCAAGAAGCCAAGTATTTTGTATTAAGAGATGTAATTTGCCTATGTCTCAGGGACCAATTGTAATCAACAACCGCAAATTTCAATTCCTCAATGCCTAGCATACGTACAAAAATGCACATACAGTAAGTAACAGATAAGTTTCCATCTGCAAAACAATCTACAAACTCCTAATACCAGAATTCACCCATATAATTTTAGCTACAGTTTGAATAAAAATAATAAGTTACGTCAAATATGCAAGCCGTAATGAAGAATATTATTCCCCATTAATCAACCTTAGTAATTGCACTCACCTGAAGCATTCGTTACATGATTTGACTGGTTTGCATTACTTGATATTACTCTAAGCTTAATAATGACGGTTCCACTCTGAAGAAAAGGCATAACAGGAGAATTATAGAACTTACACATAACACACACACAGTGTAATGAAAGCAATAGAACTACAAAACTCACACTTTGAAACAACTGACAATTAATGTCAATGAGATCATCCAATGCCCATTCCAGATCAAAGGCTTCCTGCTTTATACAAGCAGTTGAAACATTGATCTTCACACAAAAGGGTGAAAAGGTTAACGTTGGCCCCAGATAATAATTATCTTGGTATATGACATAATCGGGATGAAGAACGACTTCCGTATTTGTGTCATCCTGAAAATATATCAAAGAAAATAATAGTGAACAACACAATAAAAATAAAGCAACATAATATAGCACAAAAATAATAAATTAAAAGAGATATTACAACGACTTATATTCTCAGGTAAAAAAGGTATATTTGATGAAGCAGCAGCAGGGGAAAGACAAACCAATGAAAAAAAATAACATGTATCAATGATGAAAAAGTAAAAAGAACAGCAGTAAAAAAACAGCTAAAGAAATACCAAATCTAAAAAAACACAAAAGGTGAAAAAACATTGCATGTCATGTCAATGTCGTAGCACAAAATGGTTGTTACTGAAATAAACTTTACCATGTCAGAATTGTCTGTGCCATTCAATCCAAAACCATTTAATGAAACTGAAATAATGAATACTTAGTGAGAAAACTGCAATATAATTTTCAAATTGAAAGTGAAAGAATTATAAGGACGTAAAATATACAACACCATTCTCTGGAATATCAGAAGCAGGACTTGTTGGAGCACTCTCATCAGCTTCTGAATTGACATCAATTGATTCATTCTGTAAAATAATTGAACTTAGATATAAATCTCACAATTAAATCAATTCCTTAGACTATAATCTGACAAAATTGAAGTTACAGTACACTGTACGAAGTCCCTGAAGGCTCAATGTGGCTTGTTTCAGGTGAAGATACTTCGCCACATATATCCATTTTCTCTAGCTTGTCATGGTTATCAACATCTTTAAGATGATCATTTTCATCACTAATCAAATTTGATTGTTTGTCAGCTTCCAACACAGATTTCTTCTCTTCACTATCATACATATCTTCCAGTGTATCAGGAGAAGGGTCAGAAACACCCTTTTCCAAATTAAAAATAGCACCAGCTACGCCAACACAAGGTATACTAGCAACATTCTTTATGCCAACCTTGCTCACCTGGGAATCTGTCAATATATCATTGGCTATATAAATCAATTTAATTGAAAACCAGCTCAGAGATGAATGGAAGCAACACAAGAAGTCATGAAAGGCATATTAGCTTAACACTTATATTTCCTTAACGAGAGCCCTGTTAAGCATTAGTACGTATTTAACCCTTTTTCATCACATGACAATAATTATAGATAGTCATTCTTCATTATCCATCTATTAAAGAAGACAAAGTTCAATTTCCCTACACGAATTCAGCAATCATGACATGCCCTAAGTTCATCCGCATACTACAATCAAAACAATAATGTCTATAGTCAACACAATCCAACTCATGTCAAAAAAGATATCCAACAATCATGATATCATAGTTTTAAAATTACCGATAACCTCAAGTCAACAGACAAACAAAAAAAGTTAAGAGGAAAAACTCTACTGTGGGTTTCATCCCTCTCCTTCAGTTCCTTCAATTTAACTGTCTAGGAAGCATACACTATACCTTAAAATCAAAACCATTAATCACCAAACACGAATAACACAATGGCGACACCTACCAAATTAACGTTTTGAAATTAACATTTTAAAGGAAAACGTGTATTATACACGAACAATTTCAATTGAAGATGACGTTTGTTTTTGCGAATTAGAATTTTAGGGAAATCGTCTTACCGTGAGGATCGTGGTTGGACAGGGATTGGTGATGGAGTTCTTTGTCTGGGGCAGTGGCATCATCTTCTTCATTGAAATCAAAGACTTGCAGATCTCTGCGCGGAGACTTACTCATGGTCTCCAATAAGGGTTTTTGAGGGAGCTGGTTGAGAGCGCGAAATTGATCCAAGCTGTGTAATGGCACTCTCGAAATTGGGGAATTTGCGTTGAAGAGTGACCTAAATAGTAGTGAAATCCGCCAATTAAAATGTGACAGCTGTCACCTCAAATGAAGGTTCGTTTATCTTTATCTTCACAGTGCATGGTAAATTTTTATATCTATTTGTAAATTTGTAAACTGCTATGTAATTATACACAAAATCACGATAAATTTGTCTATTTTTACAAAAATTATTATAAATAGTATTGAATAAGACTTTTAACTAATTGATGTAACAAAATTTCGTATATTGATAATATATCTATTAAACTGATATAAATTTCAATTTTAAGCAAAAATCCTTAATTGTAATTTTTTTAAATAAAAAAGTATTTCTATTGAATGAATAGTGCAAGTATTAACTATTGAAAAAAATAGTGTAAGATCTTAAAATAAGATAGATGTGGCTTTTAAAGATATCCTAAAATGTTTGTAAATCTAGTAAGTCGTATTTTTTTCTCTTAATGTTTAGCATAATCTGTAATAAAATATTTATAAATTTATTTAATTGTAGCTTTGTTTAACTACTTGTATGAATATGATCTAAACTTGCATGAAAATATATTTATAAGAATTTTTATCAAATTTACTAAATTATTCAGTTAACAATGTAAATATTTGTTATTTAATATGTAATGTAAGCGAGTTTAAAACTAAATTTTTATAAGGAATTTAATTTATTAATACCAGTAGAAACACTTATATCTATGCTTGTCTTTTTTACTGGATAATGATATTTTAATTATTTTATTTATTTATTTTTAATTCATCATTCCAATCAACTTTAAATTACCATATCACTAAAAAAATAATTAAAGAATGATTAGAATGATAAAATAAAAGTGGATCAAAATACCATTATTATTTTTTTATTATAGAAAATTAATTTAACTTAAAAAATAAATGAATTTAAATGAATACAATAATAAAATAATAATTTTAATTTAATAAATAATTAAATTTAAGCTAAATATGATTTAAAAAATAAAATAAAAATAAAATTATATTAGTTTAGAATAATGACTACTTTTGGAAAGAAAATGTTACATGAAAAAAATTATATATATATATTCGACATTTTAGAAATTTAAAAGTGATAATTATTCATAAAAGCATTATTTAAATAATAGACACGGTTAAAATTTAAGGATCATGCTAATGTGATGGACACCGATGATTAATATGTATTAACTTTCACAAAAGTTCACGATCAACTGTGATATTAAATGGAATGTAATTTAATAATTATTAATATTATTTTATTTTATTTAAATGATAAAGTATTCATAAATATTGTATATTTGTGTTAATATTATATTTAATGTTGACCGATAAAAAAATAATTAAATAATAAAATAATTATATTTTAATATTATTAAAAATTAAAATAAATTAAACATAACAAAATTTGAATTAAAAAAAATACTGTTAAACATTTAAAAAGATTATAAAAAGAAATTAAAATATCAATTTAAATTTTTTTTGAATTTTTAAAATGTTTATTTGTGCAGAAGAGTTATTGTTACAAATATAAAATGATGTTTTTGTTATGAAATAAAACGAATAACAGAGAAGATAATAGAGAATAAACAATAGAGAAAGAGAATAGAGAATGAGATAATAGGGAGAAACTCATCTGTATATTATTATTGATAGGAAAAGTCATATTTATAGATACAATAATCCATAAAGGAAACAAATTAACTTAGTTAATACAAATATTGACCATAAAGAGTAATGAATCATATGAGTAAATCAATGGACAATCATTAATTCATAACACTCCCCCTTGAGTGTCCATTGATAAAGAATGTGCCTCGTTAAAACCTTACTAGGATGAATGAATTTTTGGATGTTTATATCATCCTTTCAATTGAACAATACACTATTATCTTCATATATGGTTG
>Ga0209389_1005362_pt1 | contig 10907 bp, 5 predicted proteins | sample CowpearedBW_FD_187526 | JGI IMG/M metagenome (GOLD analysis project Ga0209389, IMG submission 187526) | Root nodule microbial communities of legume samples collected from California, USA - Cow pea red BW (SPAdes) (version 2) | ecosystem: Host-associated > Plants > Roots > Nodule | place: USA... | reverse complement strand
TGAGCCCATTGTAACTTTAATTTAATTTCATTTCCATGAATGTGAGGTGATGATGTTGTGCACCTTTTGGTGGGTGTTCCATTCTTTATTTCAAAATTTGAATACCAAAATCTTTGCCAGCACACTCTCCATATATGTTAAGAGAACTCCCCACCTCTAGGAGGTGTTGTTTGTTTTTATTTATTTGGAAATGCCTCCAAGCAAGGAAGATAAAAGATTTTTGAGCTCACTGTACCTTTAATTTAATTTAATTTCCATGAATGTGAGGTCATGATGTTGTGCACCTTATGGTGGGTGTTCCATTTTTTATTTGAAAATCGGAATGCCAAAATCTTTGCCAGCACTCCCCATATAATTTGACAGAACTCCCCACCTCTGGGAGCGATTGTTTGCTGGAGGTGTTGGATTTTTGGAAGCCTTAGTGGTCGTCTTCTTTGATTAACTGTGGAAACGTCGCCGTCGATGAATTCTAGTTACACCTCTGTTCTCCGGCAACCACAAACGTCTTCTTCTATGGCTTTTGATCTCTCTCTTTCTCCGTTTCTCTAACAACTGGAGTTTACCCAAGCGTTGCTCTCTCTCTGTTTGATTACGCCTTTCTCTCTTTGCCACACAAACAACACTTTCTCCCTTTTCTCTCTCTCCGTCTCATTTCATTTCGCCAAAAAGAAGTTTCAGGGTAACTTCTAGGCACGTGCACATCACTTAAGTTTCATTTAAAAAAAAATTAAAAATAAAAAAAGTCAGCCACGTCAGCCATGTCAAAAATGAGTTCAAAAATTATGTTGGAATATCATTTTTGATAAGAAAACTATAATATGATGTTTTAGTATTAGTTAAATACAACACTGTTTGACATAGTTTCTTCTGGTTTTTTCTTTTTTTTAACAAAGTTTTTGTTCTTTTCTTTTTAAACCATTTCTTCACTCTATACATCTAAGTATCAACTCTTTATGGTTTTTTTTTTCTTTACTTTGTCCTTTTATATTGGTTGTTTGATTTGAATTTATAAAATCATGACACCCTTTTAGATTTGGAACCATTGATGCAATAATGTGGGTCTCATTTGTTTGCTTTCTTTTATTTGAAGAACAATCCAAGTGGAACATCTCAAGTTTGGACAAAAGAGAAACAATATTAATAAAGAAAGATTATTTCTTCATGAGTTCTTTACTTTTATTCGTTCACATTTTGGTATTTATCAAACTTTCATGTTAGTTTCATCTTCCAACATATTTTCATTGTGTAAACAAAAAATTTGTTACAAATTCATTGTTGGCTAATGAAGGTTGAACATATGTGTTTGAATGAATATTTAATTTTAGTAGACAAATGCTATGCATGCTTTTAAAGTATTGAGTTTGAGATTAAGTGTTACATGTAATATTTTCATATATTTTTGTAATAATATATCTTTATAAATTTATCAAAGTGGCTATTCTTTTATTAGTAAAAATATGAAAAGACCTAGAAAATGGTATTTAGAATGGCTAGAGTGTTTAAAATAATAATATTGATTATTTTAATATTAAAAAGTTAACATATAAATATTTATTTTATAAACGAGTTTCATTATTTATAAACACATCATCTCTCTACAAACCTTTTCCTAACGCTCTATTGATTGATTTGGGGTTTTACAATTGAGATCAATTGGTGTTGAGGATTGTGGTGAAATTAAGCGTGACATGTTTTTGGCATTTGTGATTATTAGTGGGCTGCTTAGTCAGGATTAGAAATCAAGTATTGCAGAATTATGCAGACTGTTGGTCAAGGGTGAGTTTGCTAAGCGAATCCAAAGTTAGGGGACTTACTGACTTGAGGAGGTCGTTGGTCGAGTATTTGCTTGCTGAACGAATCTAAAGTCAAAGAGTTTTTTTGACTTTAAAGTCGCTGGTCGAGAATGTCCTCGTTGGACGAGGGGGAATTTCTGCACTTTTCGCCTAGCGAATGGATAGTCTCGTTGAGTAAGTGTATTAGAGTCTAGTAGTTATTTTATGCTTAATTTTGATGTATTGTGGCTAATGTAAATTACTACTTATGAAATGGTTGGTATTTGAGATTAAATTGGAAATGGTTGATACTAATTCAAGAGGGATTAGTTGTAATTTATAGTAGTGTATGCATTGGTATATGGATCCAGTTGGAAGTTATCCTGACGCTCTAATGACCATTCAATTCTCAAATAGAGAAGGATGGGGCATGTAGTGAGAGGAGCAGGAGGTTCTAATCTAGGGATTTTACCTTGGTCAAAGACGGAAACGAACTAACCTTGTGAGTGATAGGGTGAAACTCACTAGCAGCGGCTTTGCAGTAGTAGAGGCCACCACAAGTGCACAACTTGCCAGGATCCGATATCAATGCATGCATCCAAATAATTGAGTCATATAAAATTTGGTATGAATTAGGATAGTATTCTTTCATGACTTTATGATTGGTTGTGTATGATCAATTGATTTTATTCTTTTAAATGACTAAACATTTTTGTACATTAGCTTACCATTTTTTTTGTGTTTTGTCTCGTCTTATATTCTTAATTGCAATTATCACTTGATTGGTGTAAATAGATAAAGGAGTTGTAGTTAGACCAGTTGAGGGAGAGGATGATGCACTTGTTTAGCTTGTGTACATACTTTCTTTTTGAAAAACTCTAGATCTTTAGATTGTCATGTATAAACTTATATTTGAATTTATATTTTGGATGACTGTAATATAATAATTACATGTTAGTATTATATGCTTAATGATTATCATATAGAATATTTTGTTTAGTAGATATATTATTAAATGGAATGTTACACAAAAATTATTGCATTAATTATTTAATATAAACCAATGAATGTTGTATCGTTTTCTTATCAAGCTAAAATTTATAAAAGATATTTATAAGATATATAAAATTCCAAAAGTAGACTAGAGTTATAGTTTCATTAAGTTTTAAGTGATAAAAATACTTTTAAAAGTATTCGTGAATATGATTTTTGTTAAAAAAACAAACAACTTAAATTAGTTATCTAACATTATTTTATCGTTTTTAAACTTAGTTTGACTTTCTCTTTTTCGTTATGCTGTTACAAGGAATCACTAATTTTCGAAAGTGTTATTCTCTTTATAATTTCTACTCTCTTCCTTATTCAATTTCACCACTTTTTTTGTTCTGTCTATGTGGTTGTTCATCCAATAGCAATCCAAGACTATGCAGAAAACATTGAACATAGAAAAGAGAAAAATGAGAGGAAAGTGGTTTTGTGGTAGTGTGGATGAGTGGTTCTAGCGTGAATGTATGGCGTGAATGGCGTTGGTGTGTGGTGTGAATGATGATTGTGATGGTGTGAATGGCATTGGTGTGTGGTGTGGTGTTGTATGTGTTTAAATGAGTCCACACAGTATTTATCTCAGTTTTACAACACCTAAAATTGCTTATTGCAGGTTGGGTTAACTGCCAAAAACTCCATCTTACACTAATTTAACAAACTTTTGACCAGCCACCTAGGTAGCACGTTGCCATCTAAATCTACAGGCTGGAGTAGTTCAACATTGCATCCTTGAGTGCGTTTAGTCCATTGGAGCTCTTTAACCTTCTACAACAAGTGATTCATGCAGTTGTGAGACAGCTGACCAATTGTCTCCAATTCCACTCCTCACATACAGTTAGGAATCCAAGTGTGAGTCTAAGTCCCACATTAACTAAAAATGAGAAAGTAAAATACTATACAAAGAAGACCCATAAACTCATTGTCTTAAGGTTTTGGGTTGAGAGTGGTGTCAATTCCTTGTGTGATTGGACTCAGGTCTCATTGGTGTTGTATTTCCTCAATAAAGACTTTGAAACATTGCAAAGCAAGCTTTCTTGAATTCAAAATCTAAAAAACAGATTAGCACTTACAACCCAAAACTATATAAGCAAAAACTAAAATTGGAATTTTCATACTCTTTCAAGGTTAGCACAAATGTAATTCAATGCTCTTAAGCTTTTTCCACAAGTGCCCACATCAATTAGATTTGAAATTCAAAAAATCAACTATGAGTCAACTCTAAGTATTTTCTTGCATTTTTGGTTGATTCAGATTCTACTATGACTTTCTTTGATCACTTGAATCTATCCCTGATCCTCTTCCTACATTACACTTAAAAATCTCCAAAAGGATATCAGTTACACTAAATTCTTTCTAATGACTCTTAACCTAGACCACAAACTTAATTACTTAACTCCTAAGTCTATGTATATTAACTAAGACTAAACTAAGATGCTTATGAACCTATTTATTAATCTATCCTATATGCTAAACGAGACCATCTAATAGTACTTCTAAGATTTACACTAAAAATGTGCCAAAAACTACCTAATTAAGCTACTTTCGTAAAACTAGCATAAAAATCTAATTAAACTAATTCTAAGCTAATAACTCTTAATTAACACTCTAAACCTATCCAAAATAGTACAAATAGTTAAGAAAAACTCTAGAAATAAGCGACTTATCACATATACAAAAGACATTCTAAATAATTACAATAGTTATTTTTTCATGAACATGTTTAAAGTCATTTCTTGAAGAGAAGATAAAAATACACTACAAATAAAAACTAATAGTTACCTATTCATAATTATATATAGATTTGAATTAATAAATAAACTAAGTTTTTCATGCGAATTTTATAAGGATTATTATACATATGTAAAATCAAGTTACATATGAATTTATTTGTTTTTGTATGCAATAGTAAATTAGTTTCATCTCACCTTTTCTTATGTAAAATTTGCATGTAAATTTGGTAGGTTGAGTCAAGAATTTTTTAAAAAATGTTATATGTATTTAATTGTAATTAAATCCGTAAGTAATTGAAAGCATGTACATATGGATTTCAAATAAATAAATTATTGAAAAATTAAATTTTGATCGTGTGAGCATCCAAGTCTTGTTCTTTCTTGTCCTCAATCCCCACGAAGTATTTTCTCTCCCTCACACTATAACCTTGCTTTGCTTAATCTCACTAACTTTCCTCACATTGTAACCTTGTGCCCTAACCTAGAATTGGAGTTCAATCAAAGATGATGAAGCTTGGTTTACAATCGCGAGTGAACCCTAGAGAGAAATTTGTCACTTTTGTTTTAAACTTGGAGCTTGGACTCAAACATTTAATTTTGTTTAGTTTATGGGGATTTGAAGTTGCTGAGAAGTGGTGGATTTAGAGTGACGCCGAGAAGAGGATTTGAATTTGTTAAGAATGACCGTATTATTCTCTGTGTAGATGTGCATTGAACCCTACTCTTGTTTCCAAGAATGTTTATTTTCAAGAAAGTTAATATTGAATTGAGTTCCAGTGTGTTTATGCAAATATCTTTAAGCATTTTATTTAGTATGAGCCTTGTCAAGAATACTTTAACGAAATAAAGTGTGTAATTTTTATTTGAACAAAATTTCAATAGATGTTAAAACCCGACATGCTCCTGTTGAGAAATTATTACTTTATTTTTATTTTTCACGTTGTAGATTTCGTTTTCATGAAAAAGTATATTGTAAAGATCATGTTATCAAAGTTCTTTTTACATAATCAAATTAGAAAATGGTCACTGAAACCTATAGAAATTTCATTATATTTTGAAACATTAATAAACGTTTGTATTCTAAATTATACAATATAAAATATAAATTTTATATTTTAAATTATACTATTCAAAATATATTTTTACTTTATATTATTAAATATACAATTTGAAATACATTTTTTATCGTAAAAAAGATATAATTCAAAATATAAAAGTTATATCTTAAATTATATAATCTAAAATACATTTTTTATTTTGTATTCTAAAATATATAACATAAAAAAAATATTCTAATTTTTACATTCCATAATACAAATTATTTATGAAGATACAAGTTGAAATTATGAAATACAGGAAAAAAACTGTCGTTCTCTTAAAATGTAATATAGCTGGAACAACCATTGAGACCACAGATGGTACACCTACACGTTCCAAACAAGTTGTATAAAATCCATTTTTATACTTAATTAAAGATATAACATACCAAATTTTAATGATTAGCCATACATGCTTTATAACATTTGCTATTTTTTTTTTGGAGTGCTCATTATTGATTCTGAATCCAATAAATTAAAGTTGCAACTGTCATGGCTTGTTTATTGTTGAAAACATTTATTCTCTTCACACATGTCTACCTATCTACAACTAAAAAGTGAATTAGAGGCACATCAAGTACATGTGAATGCATAGAAGGTTAACAATTCTACAATTGAGATCATCTGGAAAATAGTATGGCTTAGGCTTAGGTGGTTGGGAATCATCTGACCGAGTAATCAATAACGTCTACCTCCAGCTGTTGATAGAAGAACTCGATTTGGCTTCTTACCTTTCTTCCCCAACTCATTAGTCTTTGGTGCATTCGAGCTTATATTTGATTCTGCTCTTGATATAACATTCGAGTATGACTGTATCTCCCCGTTTCTCGAACCTACGGAATTACAACGGTTAAAAACATTTTTGGGCACTTCAACTACTTCATTCTTCCGTTATATACCACTTAGAAAATTTTTCCATGCAGAATATATAAAATTGCATAAACATATATTACCAGTTGGGGCAGACGAATCAGTTGTGGTATTGTTATTGTGTAGACCACTAGTTTCTTGAATTTGCAAGGATGGAGAATCATGAGCAGCAGCAAACCCAAGTCTTGTGACATTCGAGAAGGATTTTCTCTCCCCAGCTACGGGAGGACTTGAGGAAATAGATGAATTTCCTAGAGCTGAACAAAACACACAAATTACATACACCATGTCACAACATTGTCCAAGTATGATACACCACATAGCACAAAACCATAAATTGCATATACCATATCACAACACTGCTGTAATGAAAAGTAAAACAGAAGAGGGCAAGGCCTCAGTGCGATGATGGAAATTAACACCGGTTACACAAGTACAGCACGCATAATTCACTCATTTTTCACAGAACTATTTCTGCAATAGTAAGATTTCCAATAATGTGTCAACTCTTAGAAAATAAACTTTTAAGTCTAACATAATCTTACAAAACAAACTGACTTATAAGTTGACATGTCCACACATTCATACACTATAATTTGACTGTAGGCGATGAGATCTATAACAGACTCCTTCCCGCTAAGTAATGGACATCTCAAGCATGAGAATAAATATATTCTGATAGAAAGTGACATGATAAACCCAAAAAACCTTGTTAAGATATTTCTGATATCATCTTAAAAAGTAAACTTTAAACCTAACTCGACCTCACAAAAACTAGCTTCTAATGTGAGATTTGCACCGATTTATATATTATAATTTGATCTTATACTTAGTCAATACGGAATTTTAAACAACCACATTCTAATAGAGAATCAACATTAGGCCCAAAGGAAGTTAAAGACAATGATTGGTCTATCCTAAATGGAGGACAGGGTTTAATTTGCAAAGGACAGGGAGAACCATTAAGGAAGTGGAGAATTCAAGGAAACTGTTGGGAAGAGTCAGGAGGATGTCATATCAGTTGAGATGGTTTTGGTGCAAACATCGAGCGTATGAAGATGGAGGGGAAAGGGGTATCCATAAGAGACAAAACTTCAATACAGTTTCTTAGGCTTTTAGGTGTTGTTCCAATTAAAATCGGGGTTTCACTACAATAATCCACATAATTAAGTCTTGCAATAAAGGTCAGCACAGATCACCAGGGTAAAATCTAACTTTGACAGTAGGAGTTAAGGAACTGAATTTAAGTATTATCCATACAAATGTAACTATCTTTTTTTGCTACTGTGTCTTCAGCATGTCTGACTCGTGTGAGTATTTCCTGGTGTATTCTTTCCTTATCTCTTATTTATATGTTCAAGTCCTGTTATTGTTCTCATTATGGAACTACCTCAATAAAAATTACTGTATGGAGGGATTGTTAATAAATAACAGCAGAACTTTTATTCTAACAACCAAAATGCAGATTACCTTCAAAGTCATCCATGGAGAATGTTGGAGGATCATCACGAGATGTAAGCTGACTACTAAATGATATGGGAAGGGAATAGGTATCTGTAGCTTCAGCCCTTATTTTTTCCTTCCGTTCCTAAAAACAAAAATATAGCTGGGAAAGCACATTCCAAAATTTCGAAAACAAAACAAATACTTGAAATTTGAATAAAAGGCATATGATGATAACAAAAAATAAAAATAAAAATATCAACAGTGGGCAAAACAGCAAGCATGAACTTGCAACTAGAAGGCTTTGTAGCACTGTTTTAGTCCATCAAAAAAGTTATCTATAAAAGGGTCTCTAAAACCCACATTGAACTGTAATCTAAAAAAGGGTCTCTAGATTCAAAAACCTATACGTTTACAAATGAAATAAATAATGAATGGAAAAGGTTGAAAAAATATTAGCTTTCTAAGAGAATTTCCTTTCCATAACTACCATGTTTTATAAACATGTTAAGAAATGCTAATGTGGGTCAAGGATTATTTTAAAATATGATGGGCTACATTGATACCTTTTTTGCAAGTTGTTTCCTCTGATTTGCACGTTTCTTTATTTCATCCATAAATGGAGCCAGTGCTTCAGGAGGTAACAACTCACTCAAATCAACTTCACAAAGCTGCAAAATTAGTAAACACCTATTATAAATCATGAAAAAAATATCTTGGAACTATAAAACTCTTTGAACAGGTACCTGAAATGTTGTGGTTAATGGAAAATGACTTAGGAATCGATATCGCCTCCTCATGGCCTCAGACTGAGTGACTGTCTCCAATTGTAGAATCCTTCCATTTATTCTGCAATGACCAAACTTTGGTTAAAAAGAATTTAACGCTTGGTTGCTCACTGATGCTACTCCAAATAGAAAGACGTTCATTGAAGACCAAGACATTAAACCATAAATACACACAAAACATCCTAAACATCAACTAATACCTCAAACCCATACATTTTGAAACGACAACTTCTACCACTACTACTATTGTAGGCATCGACATTTCTGAGGAAATGGATAAGATCAAAGCAACATCTACTGAAAATTTGGTCTTTGATGGAGCCCAACAGTGATTAGTCCATTAAGACTGCCCATATTGTTAGTGTAACTTCTCATGGTGTTTCCCAGTGGTCTTGTTGAGAGGATTAGTGACAAAACATGTCAAGGAGAGGACGGTACAGCCCTGGTACCATGTTGAGAAGAGAGAAACCAAGGAATATAATGAATTTCAAGGGTGTACACACATTACTCATATTTATAATGAAAAAGTGATATGATAATAAGATATTATATACTTGAAACTGGAAAATATGAAAAATGTCCAAGAGAATTCAATTCTCTCTTAGCTGATTCATTCATTTATAAGGAAACTTGCATCAGTAGTGAAACAAAAATATATGATGATCTACACATAGATGTCCAATAGGAAATACAATAGAATATTGACCTAGGTCACCCTATCCACATTGAACTAACGGTCTCCTTTATTATTGTGTAGTCTTGCTGCTGCCACTGTGGACAGCAAGTCTATCCTACCCTACCCACTTTGAACCAGCAACTCCTTCATTCGTTATGTTTAGTTGTATTTTAAGTTTTAAGCATGAAATTTGTGTTCTAATTTGATTTTATTGTTATTTAAATTTCTTAGACATGATATTATTTTTGGTTATTCCTTTTCTTTCGTTGTTTTTGAATTACAATTATACTATTGAATTTTTAAAATTATCTACATCTATATATTGTATTCTCTTTATTAGAATATATTTTATTTTATTTAAATCCGCAATGCCAATAACCCATTATGGCTTCCAACATATTTTCATAAAGCATTTTTGGGTCTTCAATAATTTTCGTTATTCGATATTTTGATAACAATATGTACCAAGCTTTGGAACCTATAAATTGAATTTGATGTCCTCTGAAGGACTTAGTCAAAATAAGTGAGTTGATCATTAGAGTTGACAAATTACGAGCAAATTTCTTTGACCAACAACTTCTTCTGAACAAAATGACAATTTAATTTCTATATATTTGGTTTAGGTTTGCACCCTATACTATAATTTGGCCATTTCTCTAGTTGATGTAGCATCTTCAACATATCCCCTCACACCAACAGCATTGAGTCTTCACAACAAAGACATTGAGTGTTCACACCGAGGACATTGAGCATGTGAATAAAGTTAGAGACTGACAACATGTGACACAATAAACCTAACACATCACTAGGAAAGGCTTTGATACCATCTTAGTGAGAGGGTTTATGCCTAAATCAACCTCACAATCAGTTTGTAAAGTAAAGTTTACACCCCAGTTATATATTATAGTTTGGTCATATTTCTAGTTCATGTGCGATCTCACACAAGACCCATAGAGAAAATAGAGATTTAAGTTCCCTTCTTGTTAGGGATGGTACCACTCTAGTACCCCATTGAGAAGAGAGAAATCGAGAAGGAATATAATGAATTTCATGAATTTGGTTAGATATTTCCCTATCAAATCATACCATAGATTCCTATTTAATGTAATCAAATCATATCATAGATTCCTATTTAATGTAATCAAATCATATCATAGATTCCTATTTAATGTAATCAAATCATATCATAGATTCCTATTTAATGTAATCAAATCATATCTCTAACATAATCAAACCATATCTCTAACAGATCTCAATATGTTTCTGTGAAGCAAAAACTACAAGCCAAACTTCACTATATTTAAAAGCTATCTTTATTTTATAGTCTATAACTAAGGTTCAACTCTATTTCGAAATCAATGGTACATGTAATAAGAATGTCATGGATATAAAAATGGTGAAATCGTTGTAGTTTGGGTGGTATTCATTTTTTTTTTTGGAACAGTAGACCTTACGTAAATAATATTAACATGATTTGAAGTTCTTAT
>Ga0209389_1005356_pt1 | contig 10910 bp, 5 predicted proteins | sample CowpearedBW_FD_187526 | JGI IMG/M metagenome (GOLD analysis project Ga0209389, IMG submission 187526) | Root nodule microbial communities of legume samples collected from California, USA - Cow pea red BW (SPAdes) (version 2) | ecosystem: Host-associated > Plants > Roots > Nodule | place: USA... | reverse complement strand
ATATATATATATATATATATATATATATATATATATATATATATATATATTGAATTTATAGCATAAATTTAATTTGATAATATTTAACATATTTTATTTATACTAAACAATACTTGGTGATATTTGAAATTATTTGATTATATTTTTAGAAGTAGTGTTATATCTTATGCAAAGAAATAGGTTAAATTGTAATAATTTTAATTTTTAATGTATCTTTTGTTCTATTTAGAGTAAAAAATAAAAATAAAAATTCCAAAAGTTATTTGCGTGATAAAATGTAACTTTAATTGGTATTGATGATATTCATTTTCAACTTGGTCATCATGTTAAAAAAGTTATGAGATCATTCTCTACTAAAATAAAGTTAATCGATGAATGAATACAGAAGATGAAGTACAGTTAGATATGAATGAAGAAGTGGTGGTCCTAAGAATAATATAGTATGCAAAAATTTACGGGGTAAGTATAAATATTATAAATTAGAAATTTTACACAATAAACCTTTTTAAAAACTTTCCAAAAAATAATTATGGACTAACAATGATAGTGTAAAAGTGTACTTTAACATATTTATTCAAATTAATGTACTATGTTGTTTTTTTAGATGAATGTAGAAATTAAAATAATTTTTAAATGATTGTTAAAAGAAATCATATTATGCAACATGTATGACATAATGAAATTTGATGTCATTTTGAATATAGAAAAAAAAACTTCTTGTTTGTTACTTTTGTTGAAACCAGGATCTTGGAAGAGTTAATTTAACTAAACATTTGTTAAAAAATGGTTAATGAGATATTTGTGTTTGTGTGGTGAGAATGGGATGATGGTGTAAGCATGATGATAAGAATTAGTGTTTGAGTCATATCTTTCATCATCACAACCTCATGTGGAAGGAATTAATCAAAAGGTTGAAAAATTGGTTTTTATAGCAAAATCTAAGTCACCTTCAATGATGCTTCATTCTTGCATCAAGGTAAGTACAACAAACAAAGAAAAAAAAAAGAAAAGAAAATGACAACAAAAAACAAAGAGTGTGTATAGGTTTAAGTTTCACAATTCTACACTGAGTTCATATTCTCTACTATTTTTTCTTTGTGTCGTTCTTTGCTGGACATTAAAAATACGTTGTACTGATATTTTAAATATCTTTTTAGTATATTTTAAAATGTTAAAATTAGTGATAATCAATATATTACTACGAAAGCACAATTGAAAAATAGCACACACAAAACCAGCAAAGAATCCAAATTCTTCTGCACTTTGTGGCTCTCACTTACTTAACAAACATTTATTTCAATGTTAACATTGCATATTATGAGTTTTGTTTAACATCTCTTCCTATGTATTTAAGAATATTTGGAAGGTATGTTTTCACCGGATATGTGTTGTCTGCGTACGAAAAAAAAATATTATACCATAAGAAATTATTAAATAATAACTAATTATTACATTGACTAAATTAAAAATTAATAATATTTAAAATAATTTATATTATTAATAAAAACCATTTACAATTATTAATTCTTATTATTTTTTGTTTTTAAATTAGAAACTAATTTAAATAATCAATATTAATAAAAATTTGAAATTTTAGTAACTAATTTAGATTCAGAAATCAATTATAGTCTTTTTTTATTAATGATAGAGATCGGTTTTAAATGTCAATAATTTTTAGTACGTTAAATAAATAAAATAATAACTAACATAGTTAATATAATAACTAATTATTTGTTGTTTAAATATAGTTATTATTTAATGATTTCTTCGTATGTTAATACTTATTCTAATAAGAGTAACTGAACCAATAACATTTTAAGTCTTCATTAATTTTTATATGGGATATTTTCTAAAAAGGTCAACTATTTTTGTAAAATTAATTTGTCTTTTATTCACTAAACTATCAAGAATTATTGAAGTTTCCTTATTACTTATTATTATTATTATTATTATTATTATTATCAAATTTCTCTCCTCACAAAAAATAGTTAAAGAGTTGAGTTCAGTTAAAGTGAATCTATCTATGATTTTTTTTTTTCATCTTAAAAAACAAATAAATTTTGAATAAAATGATGATGATTATAACAATCATAATCCCTTGTAGACGTTGGAAAAATGTAGTAAAAGTGGCTTGTTGACCGAGTTGATTTTAAAAATAGGAGGTTTGACTCGAAGTTTACGTGGGTTACATGGCAGGTAATCCACCACTCATTTAATTTCTTTCTTTTTTTCAATAACAACAAATAAAATTTCCGTCAGAATTAATGTCACCATAACATAACATATAAATGTTGCCAACTCAAATAATAACAATTTTGTTGTTAACAAATGACATCATTAGAACAAAAGCATGACGCATCAAATCAAATGTGAAACTCTTAAATTCGAAAAGCTCCTCCACCTTATCAATGTAACAAACATACCTCTTTCATAAATATACTTGTTTCTTATTTTATTTTTTTTATTCATGTTCTTAAATATTTTTAAAATACTCGATATGACATCTGATATATTAACATTAATGTCATTTCTCTCAAAGAATATTTCTCTTAAATATTTTTAAAATACTCAAAGAATATTCTTTAATCTTATTGTGCTAAATATGGTAAATTATATATATTAAATGCAACACTAATTAAACTTTTCATGGATAATACCAATGAACAATATTTTAATGCAAGAATCCTTCATGTATGAACTACAAAATTAGAAATCGAAGGAGTGATAGGATATTGAGTGCAGATTCTCTATTTTATTTTAGTATTGTTCTTTACTGAATATTAAAAATATATTGTATTGATATTTTAAATATCTCTTTAATATATTTTAAAACGTTAAAATTAGTAGTAATCCGGATATTATGAAGACACGGTAGAAAAATAGAACAAAAGAATCCAAATTCATAGGATAATATTGAATTTTGGTGTATCTTTTTCCCCTCGCTTCTTTTGATGAGTTCCTATGAGCTAGATAAGCATGCTGAGATCTTTATAAACAAGTATTAGCTATCATTATCATAATTACCCTACCTGGAACGACAACTCAAGATAAAAAAAAAAAAAAAAAAAACATGTAACGTGACATTGTACCGTATGAATTATGAGGCTTATGCCACCAAAATCATGCCCAACTCAAATTGAAAGTGCAATTATGTAGGAGAATCCCACATTCTTTAGGTCTTTTTAGAAGGGTACAAGTTTCTCAAATCCACAGAAAAAGAGAAGCTGTAGTGAATTATTCCATTTGTTTAACAATTGGCCATCATTGCTCCCAACGCTTTGTGACTTTGTGTCTCGTTTCTACATGATACAATCTTATGCAGAGACTCCATTATAGTGTTCATAGAAGCTGTGTGAAGTAGGTTTAGGATGGGAAATGTGGAGTTCCCTGTATCAATTCCTGTTGTGCAATCTTCGGAGATTCTGAGTGTAATTTAGAGAAATCTCAACAGAAATTGGCACCATTAATGTGCGATTGATCCGAAAAGATGATGCCAAATCCTCTTTGGTAGTGCTTAGTGAAATCATGAATTGAAAATCCAGGTAAGGATCTGCCATTTTGTTTGGGATTGTGAAATTGGGGTCACCGACCGACCCATTTCTGCCACTCATTGAGTCGGGTCAAATGCATTCATTAGGTGCATGCATCGTTAGTTTAATTTCTATAAATAAATAAAAAACCACTCTTTTTAAGTTAACGGTATTCATGTTGTTGTTTCTTTTTCTCTATGGTAGCAACAAAACATGAACTTAAGGTCTTATGTAAGTCATACAAATCCCTTGTTATTGGATCATGATACATCATGATTATTTGATTCATCTAAGAGTGCGTTTTGCTCATTTTCCACTTTCTGCATTTCTAACACCAATTCATGTTGGGAAAATCATTACTCATTAGCCTTCAATTAAATTGAACAGCATTCAAACACGCCACTATGCCACATTTTGTAGGACTAGAAAATGGTTAAGATAATTACCATGTTTTGTATTAGATTGATTTCTGTAAGTTGTGGGATCAGGAGAGAAATAAGAGTTTATTGTGGATAATTCTCAGGAAAACTTGATCAGGACCTGAACTTGTTAATCTCGTCAAATGCATAAAAATATAAATATATCTTACAACAGGAGATACAAAATACACGTCTGAAAAGAATTCATAGATATATACCACGCGAGCTTATGGCCACAGTATAAACCCGAGAAGCAATTGGGGAACTAAGAATGGACAATCATAGCTACAACAAATTAGATTGAAAGAATTTGCTCCTTTTAAGAAGAACAAAAAGTGTGGATTGTTCATGTAGTCAATGTGAAGCCAAAAGCTTTCATGCCACTCAATCCTAGAAGGGATGTGCAAGCAAATAAGGGGTTGAAACCAGCAAAAGGAACCGTTTTCTCCTCTTTTTTGTTTTGTCTTAGAAGGAAGTTTAGAGATGATTTTGCTCAAAGCAGAAGAAGGGAAGCTATGAACACAGCCAGAGAGGAAAAGAAGAAGCAGACAGCAACCCTAGGCTGTGCATTTCTGGTTGGTGCTGTGGTTCCAGAACTGGGGCTGGCAGCTGGGGCTAGTTTAGCAACAGGAGGCAAAGGTGGCTCTGCAACTTCAGCTTCTGTCAAGGGTGCGAGTGGAGCTTGAGCTGGAGGCAAGAACTCTGGGGTAATGAGTGAGAAAAGACCACCTGGTTGAACAGGGTCCATGTAAGTAGGTCTCTTGGCACCCAAATTTAAGCATTTGTTCCCTGCAGTAAAATGGAGAAGAAAATATTTCAGTAATGAATAGGCTTCACTCATAAAAGACAACCTGATACGATCCTATATAGGAAATATTACGATCATTTCTGATCATTTCTGAATATGGATCGTATTATTTTGATATCTAGAACAAGGTTCTACTTGAATTTCTTATTGCAGACTTTGCTAATACTTACTTCTGTATCTGTCGGCAGTTTCAGGGTAGTCTGTGATAATACCATCAATTTTTAGGCCATCAGCATTTAGATATGAGTTGATCTCAACAGTTGCATCTGAGAAGAAATCCCACGCTTGAGAAACAAACTCATTGCTGAATAACTCCACAAAAACTGAGAGGTTGGCAGCGTTTAGCGTCGGCACAGTTTTCGTAGTGCCTGTCAGGAATTGATCATTATAAGAAAATACAGAGTTCTTGTTGACAATCACAGCACTAGCAAATTTCTTTATATCCTCAACAGCTGCATTAGCAGCATCACCGACAGTCTCGTCAATCTTGTACACAAGCTCATAACTGGTTTTCTCTTTAAACTTTAGCAGTACAGAGCTATCAGTGGATTGGATATAAACCTTTTGGGATCCGGGTTTATCATAACCTGCCTCGCTCAAAGCACTGATTACTGCATCAACCACATTTAACCCTTGCTTCTCAGCAAGATAAGCCGCATTCTGATAACATGAACAACAACAATATGCATGTTAATAACATGGACAAAAAATCATTTACACGCTCGAAACATACAACTATTTATGTTTATCATCATCACCATAAAAAAAAAACAATATTCTTTACTTGGTAGAAATAAGTCACGTTGAAGAAGAGTCGGTGAATAAATATTTAATGTGAAATTCACATATATTCAAGTTTTGGGCAAGTGAGCCATTTGGTTTTTGGTTTCCAAAGAGAAATAGTCAGCGGCTCAAAGTACAAGAAGAACTCCAGAGTTAAAAGTTGTATATTTCATAATCTTTTGGCCAGGTTATACAACACTTTAGAACGAACATATGGTCAGAAAAAACAAGTGCAACAGGTCTTTTAAGCATTTGATAAAAATAATGCATGATAGTCTTAATATTCCATATTTATATTTGTCCCCTTTGAAGGTGAAATCAATCATAAGAATTGTTAAATAACCAAGTGGCCCTAAACTTGCTTTATTCTTACAAAAAAGACTAAATGTTCAAATAACAGCCGATATAAAAATCGAATACAGAATTAACAGGTATGAAAGAACGCACCTCAACAGCGACAGAGACACCAGATAGAGAAGGCTGACTTTTTGTCAAGGACAAGAAATCTGATAACGCCACCAAGTGCCCAGATTTCAAAGATTTTGGATTCCTGAACAGTCTGTATTTTGCAAAAGGATTCAATATTGAGGCTGCAGGGAAAATAAAGAAGAGAAAAATATGTCAAAAATTTGTTGTAACACGTTCTGGAGGCAGCCAAGTGAAAGGCGACAATATGAAAGGGAAAATTTTGCCGTGGTAGTTTATCAGTGAGACATGATTGTCCTTTATAAAGTGAAGATTTAAGTTATTTTCCTCTTTAGTCCAAAACATGTTTTGTACCATGTGCATGTATCTCATTCTAAATTTTGGTTAATTGAAAGTATAGTCAACTAAGCTTTGACAAGTCTGGATTAACTCCATGCAAATACAGAAATATAGAAGAACATTTGACCTAATTGAATAGCAAACAGCTACAGAAATCTCTATGACTTACGGGTCAAAGTTTTTATATCACTCCACGTGAGGTTGAATGCAAATATGCCACTGCCAGATTTGATCTGAGGGATAGTCATGGCATATTTGCTGTAGCTTGATTGGGCAACTGTCGTACTCTCTATAAGATCAATGGAGTTTAAGCAGAATGGCGTTCCATCCTTTGATATTTGAACCGGACAGTCAAGAACATCCACACCGTCATCTATGGCCTTCGTATATGCCAAGTCGGTACAAGCAGGATAATACCCACTTGACCCATATTTTGAGATAATCAAAGTTTTATTATCTGAAACATAATAAAAAATTAAAGAAACAAATCAACAATGATGCAAGCTTTGGTCCCATCATCAGATCATAAAAATCACACAATAAAAAAACTAGAAATAGCTAAGAACATGAGAATACATATTTCAAAATTATAACTACGTGTACCTTGTTTCGTGGCATTGGTGCCTAGCTGAGAAAAGCAACCTGCATTACAAGAAGACAACCCAACATATTACTTAATAGAGAAAATAAGAATTGTTAACACAAGCATACACAGATGTTTTAAGGTTACAATTTCAGTATGCAAAATACAGAAGAAGGTGTTGGTTCTCAAGTGATTAATCACTAAATGTCCATATTGAATAATATGAAGAAATGAAAACTAGAAACTAAAAGTTGATTTGAGAGCTATCATCACAACTCAATAAGTTCTTTGGATGTATAAAGGACTTGAGCAGTTGTGAGTTATTGGAAAGTTTACAACTTTGTCCAAAAAAATTGTGTGAGAAGGAGACATAACTCGCTATTTGGTTTCATGCAGTAAGGAAATTGAACACAGTTTAAGGTGAGAGCACGAAAGCAGGAGCATTCGGACATGAAATCCTCTAGTCAAAGTCAAGACAAATCCTATCAGTATCCTCCCATCTATCAAGGTTTGTATAAATATCTTAGTCGTATCCTCATGAAAAGTTATGACTGGGTAGGAAGAATAAAGTAGCTTATGAATATACCAGTTCTGGGCAGATTGATCACTAAACCCTGGATAATGCATCATTTGATATGTTGACTCACACAATAAATCCTATCTCCGAAGAGATTAAAACAATTTAAATATAGTGTTAGAAGGTCTATATCAACTAGAAATATCGACTAGAAATAATGCAAAACCTTACCTAACAAACTAAATTTGTAAGATTGAAATAGACTTAAAAGTCCATCTCTTTGCACATAAGAAGAAAATCGAGGATTTGGCCATCCATGGTCATTCTAATATTGGAAATGCATGCAAACGCAAGAGACATTATGAACCTTAGGAATACCATGAGTCTATTTTAGGGAAATTTCTTCAGTTAAAATTAACTTACACATGAATTAATTTATAGATGTTATTTCCTATTAACTACTAAATCTGACTTTTACTCGTGAATAAGCTAAGTTTGGGTTATACGGAAGTTAATTTCATTTTTATTTTTTATCCTAAAAGTATTTATGGAAAATATTCCTCTAAACAGACCCTCTGTTTCTGTAAACATGGGAGAAAAATAAACAAACTTACCTATTGCTTCAAATGGAGTAACGGGGAAATCAGACAGGACACCATCAATAGAGAAGTCACCGTTGTCTATGAACTGGAGGTACTCAGCAAGTGGATCATAACTGTAATTGAAGCTAGATGGAACATCATTCACAAAATCTGATCCAAAAACTTCCAGCCCCGCTTTATGTGCATCCGAGACCAAAGATGTATGTGGTAGTAGATAAAGGCTTGAATCTACTGGCCATATGTATCCCTTTGGAACAAGAATTCCAGAAGCAAATGTCTTGATAAATGTAAGATTCGATAAAAGCGATTCATAAGTCTGATTGGTAGATGGTTCTACGTCTTCCTTTGCCATGAACCGGAAGACCAGTTTTGTTGTGTTCTGGTTGAAGCGTGATGATATACCTCTCAGAAAATTAACCTCGGGTGACGAGATATGACTGAAAACTATTCTTTTAGAAGCTGAAAGCACAAAGCTTCTCATACTCAAGTTGTGCTGTGCGTAGAATGCATCGTGCTTTAAAATAAAAGAGATAACAAGAGTTAGTTTTAAAACAAACAAGGAGACTGAATCATGAGCATGGATTATGCATTCATTCTATTTACCTGAATATTCAACCATATTCCTTTTGGTTTTTGTCTAGTTGTAAGTAAATCATCAACACTAAGAATCGGAAAATTAATGCCATCAAACCGGTTGGTTCGAGAGTATACTCCCTGAGTTACTGTCCAGAAAAAACAAACAGTCAGCAACTATATAAAATAAGAACTGTCAGCAATACATTTACCGTATAAAAGAATCACTTAGTTCATCAAATATGAAAAATATGTAACTATTAACAATAAAACTACGTGTTTTAAATAAATTAAACTCACAGACGACACTGCTTAGCTGCTTGAAAGTGTAATCCAGAGAAAAATAGCCAGTGGTGGGTACTCCATTAACCAAGTAACTTGTGGTTTTATTTGGGTATGCGAAAGCAATGTAAGTAGAATTTAAAAGGTTTATGTCTGGTTGGCAAATCCCAACTCCATCTTTCGTTAACTGCACATCACACCATACATAGACATCCGGTCCACACGTTATTACTGCCAAATTATATGCACTATCACTGGAATCAGGAAACATCCCTGAAAATCCACCACGCGCCACAACCAACGGCGCACCTCCTGCGAAACAAGAACACAAGTAAGTTTCAAAACACCTAGCGCAGTGAAAAAAGTCACAACAATCTTTTACATTATGTCGACAATCGTATTCACTCAGAGTTTGGCCTCTAGATTGCATGCAAAAAATTGTTAATGCTGAAAATCCCACTTCCACAAGTGAAGTGATATGGCTAGAAAAGAGTATTCGGTTGAGTTAGAACTAAATCCAGATTCTAAAATAGTTTCAAAACTTATATTAACAATTTTGGTAAGTTTATCAAGTCACCCTCATACCATAATCCGCCACTGGAAGATGTCTTAATTTAAGGAACTGTTACCGATTCCACATCAACTACCGATGATGTGGTTAAGAACGAGTGTATAACATATCTTGAGCCAAAACCATAATTCTATGAGGTGAATCAACAAAGATTTCGTTCAGCCAAAACTTAAGCTAAAAATTGTTAATAAGCTTGAGAAACGTCAATATATTTTGAAGCACTACATCAATTATCCACAAGCCAACTCAGAGCATAGTTTGGCCATTTATCCAAATCCGTACTCAGCTCAAAAGCAATGAAAGTTGAGAGAAAAGAAACGCACAGATCCTACACTTGGTAGCAAGTTAGTGTTGCGAAAATAGAAAGTGAAGAGAAAGAGAAGCAAAGATCGAACGAAGTAAGAGAATATACATTAGAAGAATGAGTGAGACAAGTTTTACCATGGAGTGTCTTCCAGGCAGATCTCTGAGCAGAGACGGTAGCAAGGAGACAGTGAAGAAGAAGAAAAAGAAGCACCGCGAGTGGAGAAGAGAGCGCGCGTGGATTCCACATCCCGGCAACGGTGGCAGATTACGACGAACTGAAAAACCCAACCACCTCAAAAATGCAGAGAGGAGAGAGTAACTGTTTGTCTGTGCGTGACACTATGAGGCCTTAACTCAGAAGCTGAACTTTTCTAAAGTGGTAATGGCTTTTGGTATTTTCTTTCTTGGGGATATATGATTGTGGAATTACATTTTTATATATTATTTAAGTTTAATTAGTCATATTCTACCTATTTTTTTAATGTATGAATTTGGTACCTATTTTTTTAAAATATGTTAATTCACTTCTAACTTTTAAAAGAATGTTTCGATTAAATTTTTTTTAACAAAAAAGTTATTAATAATATCAATATTTAAAATAATTTTTAAAATTAAATATTTATATTTATATTAAAATTTAAGATTAAAAAATTATAAATAAAATAAACGATGTTAATAATTTTTATTTAAAAAAAATTTAATTGAGACACTTTTTTAAAAATTAAAACTCAATTAAAATCCTTTTAAAACCAGATATCAAATTAACATGTCCAAATAAAAAAATGAATATTATCTTACTAATTAAAATTATTATTTAATTAAATTTAATATTGTAATGTGAAAAAATAAAATAAAAGAAGATGTTAGGAAAAAAGTGTACAAGCTGGCTTGAGCTGTGCCGCGGTTTTGACTGATGTAGCAGGTGGGGTCCACAACGTGGTTGTCAAAACTCTGGCAAAGTACACGTGGCATTGCATTATTGGTTTCAAGTGAGTGATTTCAGAAAACGCGCAAAACGGCGACGTTGTGCGTGCGTGAGTGGGTGTCCACCGTGGACGGACAACGTGCGACCGTGAATTGCGACTGCGATTTGATTTGATGATGGTCGTGTTTGATATAGCAATGAATGAAGCCTTCAGAACTTTGTTTCTACTTTGCTACAATTAATTAT
>Ga0209389_1005352_pt1 | contig 10917 bp, 7 predicted proteins | sample CowpearedBW_FD_187526 | JGI IMG/M metagenome (GOLD analysis project Ga0209389, IMG submission 187526) | Root nodule microbial communities of legume samples collected from California, USA - Cow pea red BW (SPAdes) (version 2) | ecosystem: Host-associated > Plants > Roots > Nodule | place: USA... | reverse complement strand
ACAATTTAAGTCATAAACAGATACCTTCAATATCAATAATCTGGTGAACCGAATTATAAACCCTAACTAAGCCCTTAGTGGGCAATTTATCAGAAAACATCATCGACCTCCACCACCTCCCTATCCATCGTCGATAACTCGTCGGTACCCATATCCTTATATCGAGAAGGGCTGCCCGTCCAACTAAATGAAAATTTTGTACTCCTATCTGCATTAAGAAAATGTGACTTGCCCTCCTCCTTCACCATAACCTTGAAACAACCATCCTTGAAATGCTTGAAGGACTGTGAAAACGCGTCCAGTGTGCTAATGCTCGGTCGGCTCACCAAGGACAACCAAGTAGTCGGTTGTCGCGGTCTTGTGTTATAAAAATATAGAAACGCATAAGGAGAAGGCCGTAGATACAGTGACTAGAACAAAACACGAAAGGCCTGCAAGTATGCCCATCTGTTCGGATGTAATTGGATATGCGCTACGTTGAGCTGACGGAGAACCCCCATGGTGAAGTCATCCAGCGGCAACCTCACATGTAACAGAGAGAAATGACACATGTACATATAAAAGAACTTCTCGACAGCCCCTTCTTGGCCGTGACAAACGCACTTAACAGTGCTCACCCACTCTAGTGACACGATACCATGGTCCACGCCTTTCGCGATAACGGGGTACAGTTCAACCAAGAATTTGGTAGACGGGACCACCGGAACAAGGATGACTGGTTACGAACATCAGCCGCTACCCAGTCATAATTGGCCTTGGCCGGCCAGTTACTCTCTGTTATTTCTTCAGGAAGGTCTTCCCTCACCTCAGTCATTGTCTCCATCGGAATTCTTCCCACTACAGCCACCGGACTAGTACTCTCCTCCTCAACACGCTTACCTACACCCCTCCCGGACTCCACACTCCCACTACTGGAAGAAGACAATGACATAGTATCACTACTACTAGACATACCTTTTTCGAAAGATGTCGGCAGAAACAAAGAACTAGTCAGACAGATCTAATGCACGCAAATCTCTGATTACGAAATTCTCATGAATGAGCTAACAAACGCAAACCCTTCGCGAAATCCGCATTTATAAGCATGAATCCCAAACGACACAACTTCTTCCCGCCAAAAGTCACAACCCATACCAATCGAAAAAAAGCACACCAAAGGTCATGAGTATCAGGAACAACAACGCAAAACCCTTTTTGATTAGACCCCTGACACCCCCTTACCTGCTACAAACCTTATCCTATCTTTAGCCTTAACATTGTTCATCACAGTTATAGACTGGGGGACTGGTGTAGCGCACCTAGTCGACCTAGACGAAAGACAGCGGACACTTATCACCATTTACCGACATAACTATATCGACAAAGGCTGGGGGACTGGTGTACTGCACCTAGTCGGCCTAGACGAAAGACAGCAAACACTTATCACCCTTTACCGACATAACTATATCGACAAAGGTTGGGGGACTGGTGTACCGCACCTAGTCGGCCTAAACCGAATAATAGCAAGCACCATGTACATGCTAAGGTACCCGGACTAAACCACTAAGAAGCAACAATGATAAAACAAGCCAAAAACAACAATAGTGGCCTAAGCCGTTAAAGGGTAACCGGCTTAGGCCGACAACTCTATAAAAACAACCAAGGACTTAGCAAGAAACAGAATGCTCCAATAAAAGTCACCGGTCCCTAATAATCGAACTAAGGGCCTGGGCTAAGGCCCAGGCCCACCTACGGCCCAAGTAAGGGCCCAACCCATGATGTGGCCAGACATAATTAATGATCTATAAATATGCATGGACCCCACAAATTAAAGGTACACATTCATTACTTCCCTAATCACCTGATTTGACTTTCTGAGAGATTTCGCTGACTTGAGCTTCAGAGTCCCTTTTGCAGGTAACCCCTCCCGGGTCCAAGCAGACATATGCCAACCAAGAAGAGGCCTATTGAGGAGATGGCGGACTATATGGGTAAGGTGATACTTGTGCGTAACTTATCTTATTTGTTCTCTGTAGGAACAAAAAGGATTGAGGTTTCATCTCTGGCCATAAGGTTCTTTTCACAACAATCCATCAAGAACGTGTGAGAAGAGAAAAGAAATGCAAAATGATAAATTGGAAAACGGTGGTTGAAGAGAACACAAATTACAAATTGAAGAATGCATACTCATAGGATCTCTTATGAATCAAGGTTAGTGCTCTATTATGTTCTATTGTGTGAGAATTTTAAATCTTAAAGATCCTTAATTATTTTACATGTGGTATTAAGTGTTGTAGGATCTATGATTCTCTAGTTATGTGATAATATTTCCCTAATTAGATAAACCCTAATTATGAATTTAGGAAATTTCTAAAATTATAACCCGTAATTAAAAGTTTTAAGGGGGTTTTATGTTTTCAGCTTCTTTAAAGATTGAATGTGAATGCCATAATTTTAATTGCATCCGTGAAATTGCATTGAGAAAATTGCATCTGCTGTGTGAAGATTGAATGAGAATCGAATTCCACTGCCATTGAATAATTGCATCATGTTGTGATTTAATCTTAATTGGTATTATATGTTTGTTATGAATTAAAAAACATCTTGTGTTGCGTGAATGTATAATCAAGGATGTATCTTTGAAAATTGAATGCTTCTGTAATTGGAGAGTTTATTTTTCTCTTTACGTGAATTGCCTGCACCTTGCGATTATTGGTGTCAATTCCAATTTGAATTGAATGGATTGCAATTTTCACTAATACGTAAGGTTTCAAATAAACAAAAGCACTTATGTATGTTTATAATGTAGTGCATTGGTGCATTAATGAAGTGTATTTAATTAAATGGATGCATAAGTTTGCTGATTTATTTTAATTGGCCTAATCAATTGACGAATTTGAATTTTATTAAATTACGTTTTTAAGGCATCCATTTTATTTGAATTAAAATTATGAAAATGTTATGTATGGTTAATAGCAATTAAAGGTATATATATTTATTTATTTGAAATCAATTATGTTAAATTTTGTTAGTCACCAAAGTGACCAAAATTTTAAGGTTTTATTTTTTTGGTTTCAAATTATTAATATTTTTATTTCAATTAACTATAATATGGATGCTAAATTATGAATAATTGATTTATGGGTTAATTGAAGTTCATTATTATAAGGCATTTCAGGATCACCCAAAGGTTGATTAATTGTTCTCATAATTAATGAACATGATTGTAAATAATTTTGTATGCGTCACTAGTTTTATTTATATACCCAAAGGTAGTAGGTGATTCTAGTTTATGCATATTTTAGTTATCAATAATGTTATAATATGATTAGCATCATTATGTTTATGTTTGTGTATTAGTTGATCTTCCAAAGGAGAACATTACTATGCATAAAATGATTGTTTATGTCTGAATTTGTATTTATGTTTAGTTTTATGACGCAAAGTGTTAATGTTAGGCATGTGTTAATTGCAGTCTCTGCTCAATTATCTTCACACTTGCACACTATGTCTGTCCCAGTTTTTAATGGATTGAATTTCCCTGATTGGAGTGAACAAGTCCAATTTCACTTAGGTGTATTGAATCTTGATCTAGCTTTTCAAGTTGAAAAATTGGCTGTTATCACAAAAGCTAGTAGCAATGAAGAGAAAGGCCATTACAAAGGTTGGGAAATGTCAAATAGACTTAGCTTAATGTTTATGAGAATGAGCATAACAAGCAATATTAAGTCATCTCTTCCCAAAACCGATATCGCAAAAGAATTTATGAAATTTGTGGAAGAGTCCTCTCAAATTGCTGATAAATCTCTCGCTGAGACACTGATGAGTACGTTGACCACCATGAAGTTTGACGGTTCGCGTACTATGCACGAGCATGTGATAGAGATGACAAATATCACAACAAGACTTAAGTCTCTAGGAATGGAAATGGATGAAGGTTTTCTTGTGTAGTTCATTCTAAACTCATTACCGTCTGAGTATGGTTCGTTCCAGATGAACTACAACACCATGAAAGACAAGTGAAATATGCATGAATTGTATACTAGTTCAGGAGGAGACTCGACTGAAGAACTTAGGAAATCACTCTATTTAGCATGTGAAGAATCAAGGAGCTGTTGGAAAGAAAGTTATTAAGAAACATGGAAAGGGTAAAGGACCACTAAAGATTGACAAGTCCTCAGCCAAAATCCAGAAGAAAAATGACAAATGTCATTTCTTCGGGAAATTTGGACATTTCTAGAGGGACTGCATAAAGCGTAGAGCTTGGTTCGAAAAGAAAGGTGGGCATAATGCTTACATATGTTTCAAATCAAACTTAACTGAAGTTCCCCATAATATATGGTGGATTGATTCTGGATGTACGACTCATGTTTCTAATGTGATGCAAGGATTTCTTTCAACCCGAACCATAAATCCAAGTGAGAAGTTCGTCTTCATGGGCAACAAAGAGAAATTTCCAATGGAAGTGATCGAGACTTATCGTCTAATCCTCGACACTGGATATCACTAGGAATTTAATTTCTTTGTCTAAGCTTGATGTTGTTGGATACTACTGATCTAAATGTGTGTGTGGATTGTATTAAAGGCAAACAAACAAAACACACAAAGAAAGGAGCCACGAGAAGCACTCAGATTCTTGAAATCATACACACTGATATATGTGGTTCGTTTGATGTAAATTATTTCAATAAAGAGAAGTACTTCATCACCTTTGTTGATGATTTTTCATGTTTTAGACATGTCTATCTACTGCATGAGAAATCACAATCAGTGAATGCCTTGGAAGTTTATATAAATGAAGTGGAAAGAAAATTAGACAAAAAGGTGAAAATCGTAAGGTTTGAAAGAGGTGGTGAGTATTATGAAAGATATGATGAAAGTGGACAACATCCTAGTTCATTCGCTAAGTTCCTTAAGAAACATGGTATTTGTGCTCAATACACAATGCCAGGCACACCACAACAAAATGGTGTACTAGAAAGGCGTAATCGAACCTTACTGGAAATGGTTAGGAGTATGTTAAGTAATTCATGTGTACATGTATCATTGTGGATGTATGCTTTAAACACTACCATGTATTTTTTGAACATGGTTTCTAGTAAAGTTGTTCAAAAGACTCCTTTTGAGTTGTGGACGAGTAGGAAACCCAGTTTAAGACACCTGCATGTTTAGGGTTGTCAAGCATAAGAAAGAATATACAATCCACAAGAAAAGAAATTGGATGAAGGAATAATTAGTGGATATTTCATTGGTTACCAGAAAATCAAAAGGGTATATGTTTTACTGTCCTACCTATAGTACAAGAATCGTTGAAACTGGAAACTCAGTTTATTGAGAATGGTGAAACTAGTGGGAGTGAAGCTTCACGAAATGTGGAGATTAAGGAAGTTGGAGTACAAGTTCCTATACCTAGTACTTCTTTATCAAGAGTTTTTATTCCACATGTTGTAGAAGCTCAAAACAATTAAGAAGAACAACAAGAAATAATATTAAGAGTCTGGTATTTTGAATGACTTTATGTGTTTTATCTACAAGAGTCAGAAAATGACTTAAGTATTGATAATGATCCATATTCATTTTCAGAAGCCATTAATGGTGATAATTCTGATAAGTGGTTAGATTCCATGAAAGATGAGCTTAAATCAATGGCACATAATGATGCACGGGACCATGTGGAATTGCTAGAAGGATACAAGAGAGTTGGATCTAAATGGGACTTTAAGACTAAGCGTGACTTTCAAGGCAATATCGAACGTTACAAGTCCCGACTTGTTGCCAAAGCTTTTACATAGAAAGATGACATTGATTATAATGAAACATTTTCGCTTATTTCTAAGCACTACAAGAAAAACGCTTATTACCAACAGTTAGAATCTGTTGGTAATGGCCCTAATCCGTTAATAATGATGTTTTACCGACAGACTTTCGATGATAAAAAAATTGTTAGTAAACGCATCGTTGGTAATACTTTACCGGCGGATTATAAAAGTCTGCCGGTAATTACCAACAGACACATCCGTTGTTCAAGCCATCGATAATTACCAACAGAGCTGTCTACCGGTAATCACCGATGACCAGGTTTGTCAAAAAATATATTTGCCCAAGCATTGCCATTACCGATGGATCTATCCATCGGTAATTATCGACAGACAGATCTTTCGGTAAATATCGACGGACAAATCCGTTGGTAATGACATTGCTTGCACGAATGGATTTTCTAACGGATCTGGCTGTCAGTAATCCATCAGTAAGTGTATAAATTTTGTTTGGGTTTATTTGCTTATTTAACATTCCACAATATTTGCTTATTTAACATTCCAACATAGACAAATCAAGCATTCCAACATTCCAGCATTTCGTTATATCAAATATTGTATCATTATTAAACTCCATCACAATATATATCACATGACAGACTAAACTGTTTATAAAACATACAAAATAATATGTAGTATAGGAATGTTTGTCAAATATTACATAAGAATGATCAATAGCAAGTAAGAATAATAGTACACAAGTTTATTACGTACATGCTGAAGAAAGTTTTTCTTAAGGACATGAAGAGCTAATAATCTTCACAATCAGGGGAAGATTCTTCATTTAGATTATCGTCCTCTTCATTATTTTGTTTCTGAGAATGGGGTTAAGGGATATTAGAGTTTTGTTGAGTAGGGTTTGGTTGTTGTGGCTGTGGCTGCTGAAGATGAGCTTGAGCATCAAGAGGGAGATATTACAGGACTAGTGATTGAAAGGATCGAACCTCGAACCTCAATTGCTCATTTTCCTCCAAGTTGTGTGAAAGTTGCTGCCTAATATTATTAAGGTCCTCAATATTAGAAGAGGAAGAAGCTGGTAGTTGGTTCAAGATTTCATTTGAACCATATAATTTTGAACAAGTTGACCTACCCCATAAAATCTTCCTTTCTTTTTTCCTCCTACTTTCTCAATCCAACACGTAGTCCTGATATTCTTATCTTGTGTAGGATCAGCAAAGGACTACTCTTGTGTTCCATCAGCAGATGAGGAAACATCAGATCTAACTTGAGAAATCCTAGTCTGAAATTCTTCCTGTAAGTAAAAAATGAACAATTATTATTATGTGGTGGGATACATATATAAGTTTAAGAGTAAATAATATTGAACAGTAAAAGAGACTTACATTTATCTTCCTAGACCTCTCATCCACATACTCGCCAGTACCCTTCCAAATACGTGTTTGCTGAAAGACTTCACCAAGAAACACATGTCGTCCCAACTCACGTGCCTGCAACAAAATATGTTATAATGTTAGATTTGATATGATTTCAAACTTTAAAAATGTAGTTCAAACGTGACAAATACAAATAGTTAATGTGTACACCATACGAAAAACATGCTTGTGAGTGGTAATGGATCCACCTGTGTGTAGGGCCCCACCCGTTTTAGAAGCCCTATTATTTTTTGTTGCAATACATTTTCTCTAATAACTTGGAGAATTCCAATGTTCTAGCAGCATTGTCCACATATCATTAGGAATCCATTCTGGCCTTTCGCTAGCCATTCTAGCATCTCTAAATAGCTCAGATAGACGATGAGAAGCTCTGCTGTTGAAATTTCTCTTAATTTTAATTTCATGCTCAAGTGCTCACTGAACTCTCCTCTATAACAACACAATTTAAACACATAAACATTATAAGTATATTAAGAATGGAATAGTAGTTAACAACTTAATTTACCTATAAAATAAGTTAGAATGCATTACCTTGAAATGTTGCCAGAAAATATCCTTGTCTTTTTCAAGTATTGCTCCCCATGATGGTCAAGGATTAAGAAATTGTTTCTTGATTGTCTTTGTGATAGCCTGTGAAGCAACTTTAGATGGAATAAACCTAGAATGCATGGAAAATTGTTAGAAGATGAAAGAAGTTACATAATATAAACAATGAGAATAATTGAATTGAATTATTACCCTCGACTGACAGGTTCAATCATTGGGTGGTCCTGTAGTGGGGGGTCATGTTCTACATCTAAATAAGGATCAACTATAGGCTCTGGGGTAACTATATCACCAATGGCAGAAGATGGGCCACCAATCGAGGCTGGGGATGGTACAATATGAGGTGAAGGGGATGCTTCAATGTTTGTAGAAAGGGGTATGTAACCTTGTGTGTGGAGTTGAGAAAGATGAGGATGGTATATGTGAGGGTGGTACAAAATGGGGCTTGGGAGCAACAATAGGGGTATGCAACCCTATGGGTGGAGGTTGAGAAGATGAGGACGACATATGAATCGTTAGGATAGAAGTAGGGTTATGTAACCCTATGGGTGGAGTTAGGGAAGATAAGGATGGCATATGTAAGCTTGGGGTAGGGGTGATGGGTCTAAGTGGAATTTGAAGCACATAATTATTACGTCTCTTTCTTGGTTTTGCAATACCTTTCCCCATGTCAACTAGGGGTGGTCGAGGTGGATCTCCTGATGACATGGCGTATGAAGTTTACGATCTAAGTGTCAAACAAATTAAGATGGTGTATGATAATAAACAAATATACCAACAACTTATTAAGTATTCATTAGACATATTAAAAAAGTTGAAGTACAACAACAAAAAGTTCTAATGAAATGAAAAAATAACAAACATATTAAAAAGTTGAAGTACAAAAACAAAAAAGACAACTTTAATCCTCCTCCTCCTCCTCCTCTTCTTCTTCTTTTTCTCCTTGTAACCTTTCATCTATGGTTACAGAATGAAACCTTTCATCTTGGTTGTTGCAACTTGTTGTGATGGTGCATGTTGTTGCTCTTGAGAACCAAATGGAACATATGATGGCTAGAGTTAATACCCAAAATATGGTTGTTGCTCATAATCCAAAAAAGATGATCTAGGATATAAATCATTTAGTTAACATATAGTTAACCTACTTAAATCAGGTGCAGTAGTAGGTGTGACAATTTGTTGTTTATAACCATATGAATCATGTGGTTGTTATGGATAGTAATCATAGTTCATTTGAAAATACATTGTTGATTATTTTCATATGAAAAATTATTTTACATTTTTGAAAGAGGTTTTGTGAAAAGAAATAATAGTTAAAAGTTTGTTGAGTAGACTTCTAGGAAAGATAGGTGTGTCTCAATTGACAACTTAAGTACCTTCTCTTTCCTTAGCCAAAGTATTCTCCAACTAGTTTCAAGACTTCGCAACAAAATTCCTCAACCAAACTTTATGTTTAGAAACAAAATTAAAATAACTAAAGAAAATAAAATAAATGTTAAGAAATTTTTTTTCACATAAATAAATATTGGAATTAATTACAATGAAATAAAATTGATTGGAACAATTCATGCTTTTCCCTAATTTGAATGATCCATGGAATATATTGTATTTAATTCTTCAAATAATATCTCGGAATTAATAAAATTTATCGGAGCAATTAAGCTTTTTCCTAATTTGAATGATGCACGAGATATATTGCATTTAATTCTTGAAATTTAGTTGGCCTTTAATTTAGTTAAATTGACTTCTATTAATTAATTTGATTGATTCACAATGTTCATATGCTAGCTCCTTGAATTGCTCACCTTTAATTTAGCTAAATTGGTTTCGAGTAACTAATTTGATTGATTCACAATCTTCATGAGTTGGCTCCTTGAATTGTTGGTTGTCCACATCGCCAATGGGTGACACAAGATTGGGCCTTGAATTTTCATCGATTTGACCTATGTTAAATAATCTCGGATTACCTTTCTCCTAAAGATATTATACAATGTGGATGGATGTATATCTTAATGCTAAAATTACACAAAATGTAACAAATTTAGTAAAATTGAATTATCCTTTGTTTTTTTATTAAAAGACTCTAAATGTATGATTTATAAAGATAATAATTAATTTAGAAAATATCTAAGATAAAAAATAAAGAGTAGAATTACATCAATCCACATAATTTATCAATCCACATAATTTATGGGTTCGAATTAAAATTAAGTATTATTAAATTTATGTATTCATTCTTTTAAATATTTATTATTTATAAAAAATATTAACTTAGCGATAAACGATACATACAAGTATGTTCATGGAAAATAATTAATGTGTGTTAGAAGTGACATAAATAATATTCATGGAAAATAGTTGACTTATACTTTTTCTATTTGTTTTTGTCAACATTTAAAATGCACTCTTTTTTCAAAAAAAATTTACGAAAATGTAGATCACGTTTATACTGATTTGAGGTTGCAGAAAATTTAATGTCATTACATGATTACTGAAAAAATAATCATTAGAGAAAAATTGAAAATAACTCAGAGTAGACATAAAAATTGTATTTATATATATATATATATATATATATATATATATATATATATATATATTAATTCAATGCATAATTGAAGGAAGTAAATTTAATTTTAAGTAATAATTTAGAAAAAAGATAATTAATAATATGTGTATTTAAATTTAAAAAAATATGTAGTTGGAGGTCTCTTCTTCCGGAGTTAAAGGAGAAGGAAACTTTTAGACAAGACAAAACAATTTTATATGGACATGATAGCATTATTTATCGAGACTAGTCAGTATTGTAACATCCCATTTAAATAATAATCTTAATTAAATGAAATGTCACACAAATTAATATAAGAAGTACAATATCCAAGGTACTAAAAATAAAATACTGAAGTACACCACGATGTCGACTAAACCAGATCGAAGTTGAATAGTACTTAAAATAAATGGCCAAAGAACATGGCAGTACATGGGCTACAGCTCTAAAGAAAACTCAGACAAGCAGGATCTGATCCAAGATGAACTAGGTACAGAATCTCCATTGCCCTGTTGACCACGAGGAGTTCTCGCATCTGCTCACATCAATAAATTGATGATCATTGCAAAAAGAGAAAACCACGAACACAGAACATACAATAAGCAGAAAGGGTAAGCTAGAGTAGAAAAATGAT
>Ga0209389_1005350_pt1 | contig 10918 bp, 4 predicted proteins | sample CowpearedBW_FD_187526 | JGI IMG/M metagenome (GOLD analysis project Ga0209389, IMG submission 187526) | Root nodule microbial communities of legume samples collected from California, USA - Cow pea red BW (SPAdes) (version 2) | ecosystem: Host-associated > Plants > Roots > Nodule | place: USA... | reverse complement strand
TCTTAACCTCAACTCGAAATCCAAAAAATTTCATATATGTATTGAAATAAATATTACAAACATGGGATACAATGAACCCACTATAATTATTTTATATTATCATATTCTATTTGGATTAAACTTATAAACATATTCAAAATAGTGTTAAAAAATTAAAATATAATTTTTTATTAATATATATATATATATATATATATATATATATATATATATATATTAGTAAAACTTATTTGTTTATCTATTAATCATAGTTGTTCCTGATTAGAGGGACACTGAGGCGGTTATTTAAATGCCTAAAACTTATTTGTTTATATATTAATCATAGTTGTTTCTGATTAGAGAGGCACTGAGGCTGTTAATTAAAAGCCTGTTATTGGTTACCATCATCGACTGGTGAAGCCATTAACTGGTGGTCCCCAACTCCACTGACCATGTTCTTATAATGGTGTGCATGAACAGCTCATTACCTTGTCTTTGGTTTCGCTTTTTTTTGTTTAATACGATGATAATATTTGTTAAAGTAAGATGATTAAGTTTTATTATTTTATCAACCCACTTTTGTTCACTCTTCTTTTTTCCTAAAAGATAACATTTGAAAGTTTCATTTAATTACTTCCTCGCCACTTTCTTTTTTTCCTTTTCTATTCTTTCTCAAACAATTAAAACATAGTGAGATTATATATAGATGTAGTCTTCGTTTTTTATTAGGAATCAATGCAAAACATTAATAATGCTTATTTTTTAGCTTTAATGGTAGTTTTACAAACTAAATAATATTACAAATAGTTGTTTAGAAAAAAAAAATAAAGCTTAAAATGAAAAAAATAAAAAATGTTATAGCCTTAGTTATACCTGCTGTGATATCATAGCCATATTCTCTGAGAAGCCTGAAGCACAGAGCAGTTTCATGCAAACTTCTGTTAACGATTGCGGCATTAAATCTTGCAGAAGAGTGAAACCAAAGAAGGACTTCTGAAATCTCCTTGTCATAATGGTAACTCAGGCCCAAGCGTTTCACATCGTTAATGAGTTCAAGTTTGTGCCATATATCTGAACTTTCATCCTTTATCATTCTCCTCACTTCCTCCTGCAGTACTTTGACCCTGTCCTCATATCTTGTATCCTAAAAACATTATACAAAGAACAAATCACGTATACGCGTGTGAGTAAGAAAAAGTTTAGGATTTGGAGAGTATGTATAATAATTATAATGGTTGAGTGAATTACAGCGTAGGCATGCTTCAAGGACTGCAGAAAGTCGTAAGTCCAGAGATTGGGTTGGTAGTTTGCAGATTTTCTTTCTGAAACGTTAACGTTTGTGGTGGTTGCGTTGTAACGAGGGAAGATTATCCTACATTGGAGAAGTTTAGGAGAAATTGGTTTGAGAGGTTTGGGAAAAGTGAGATATGAAATAGAACAGGAATTGTGCAAGGTGCGGTTGATAAGAGCCATATTGTTGAAGGCTTGCGTATGTCTGCAACTGGGTTTTGCAGTTGGGGTGGTCTCATATATTTGTATATATATATACACAAGCACTACAATGAACAGTTTATTCACGTTTTATATGTGTGGTATTGTTTTACAGCATGCTAAAGTTCTTAAATTGCAATATGAGGTGGCCAATCTGGGGTTTCGTAGGATATTTTATAATAACTAACATGTGTAAATGAAGGATAAATTGAGAAACATGGGATGCACCCAACGCCAAAAGTGATATCCAGAAAGTTTGGTATGGAACGTTTTCAAAGAAGAGATTTTTTTAGTATTATGGAACGTTTTCAGAGAAGAGATTTTTTAGTATTTTGGAACGTTAAAAACTAGCATGTTTTTATGATTCACTTTTCTTTATTTAAAAATAAGTTGAAAGTTACACGTCGATCAGAAATAACATCAATATACAATATATAATTAAGTGTAATTTTCATCTTATAAACTATTTTTGTGAGACTAAATTAGACTTAGAGTCCACTATTAATAAAATAATATTTGTTTTTAAATATGGTTTTGGTGGAATGAACTGCAGAAGCATTTTATAAATAAAGGTTACAATCTAGCTTTTCCCATATTTAAAACAATTATTTTATTTATCTATATACATGTAAATTCAATCTATCTATTATCATGTATAAATATAACTTGTTCTTTATTTTTCATTTGTTGTAAAATGTTGTCTTCTTTCATATTTTTTTTTTAATTCATTTACTAACAAAAAAGAAAATATAATTATTAATATGTAAAAACGAGTTCTTTAAACACCCTTATTATAATTAAGTTTAATTACTTCGATGGTAACCATGGTAGAAATGTGTCAATCTAGTACCCGTTTTTAAAAGGGTGTCAATTGCATCCCAACTTTTGAAAAAGTGCTTCAATTAGGTTCTTTCAAACGGAGTTGACTAACGCTGTTAACAACATGTCACGTGTCGGTATGTACTTTTTTTAATTTTTTTAATTTTTTTAATTTTTTTTGAAAAAAAATAAAAATGCCACGTGTCATGTCCCTTGTGTGACACGTGGCATTGTAGTGCCACATGGCATTACAATGTCACGTGTCAGTGTCACGATCAGATGTCATTGTGTTGATTTCAATTTAGTTCCCATATATGTCTTTCTGTTTCAATTTAGTACCTAATTATGTATATCTGATTTAATTTTGTCCTAATTTTTTTAATAATTAAAATATTTTTGTAATCCATTTTTTATAAAATTAAAAATAATTAAGTATAAATATTTTTACAAAATTAAGTACTAATAGTTATATTGTTTCTCTCAATTTCAAACCAAATTTATTATTTGTATAAATGTTATACTAATATTTTTTATTAAAAACGACTTTTTAACATATTACTTAATTAATTATTTTTTTATTAAGTACTCATGTTTTGTGTAAGACCCTAGAAAATTACATTTTAAAAGTGATAGTGGTTTAAAAATAGTGAGACTCGATTATTTTAATATTAAAAGGTTTTATTATAAATAGAATTGTTATAAACGAGTTTCATTATTTTAAAACACACAATCTTTTTAGAAACCACTTTTCCAGAGTTCTATGACTTCTCTCTAGAGGTTCTGTCTCTCTGGTCGTTTGATTGAAGAACTGAGAACGTAGGATTGATCCTCTCGGCGAGCTCTTCAAATTGGACCGACCAGTTTCTCCGTTCGCGTAAGTTGAGTTTTCGCTCTCTTTTTAGTATTTTTATGTGTTTTGTTGCATGCGAGCTCTCTTCCGCTTGCATGCGACATTTTAATCATGAGTATAAGTCTTTGCTGATCAGTGATCATAATGGTAGGTCCTGATCGTTCTTGTGATGTTTCTATGTGTAGATAGAGCATTCTATGAAGTTAGATGTGTTTTGGTGTTCTTTGAGCGGTTTGGGTCTGCAGAGTCGCTTTGTCGGGTAAGGGAAGCTAATAATTGAATTTAATTAGGGATACAATGAATGTAATTTTGTGTAATTAGAATTGATTGTTTGAAGTGTGATGGAATGTGAATTGTTTGATGTTTGGTATAAGTGAAATTGTGATTGCATCGTGTGAATTGAGGTTGAATTGGAAAATGAACACTTGAATCATGGCTCTAATTGGTATCATCTCACTTTGCTTGAAAACCATTTTGAAAACTAGACAACACTTCCATGGAGGTGCCAATTTGGGTCATGAAATCAAGTGAAACATCTCTCAACGAAAACCAGAATTTGTGTTGTTTTCTAGTGTGAGGTTGAGCCACAGAATTCAAGACTGAGCCTTGAAAAATGCGAGAGGATCAGCGCTGAGTGCCAGCCCAATGGTGCCTAGCGTTGAAAAATGCGAGAAAAATGAGGTTGAGCGCCAGCCGAGCAGTGCCCCAACGTTGGGACCCCTACAGGCCTAGAATGAAATTTTAAATGTTGAGGCTGAGTGTTGGATTTGAGGCTGAGCGCTGAGCTGCCAGATTTCATGTGTTTGCTGTTTTGATGTGTTTCATTGCATTAACTGATATGAAATGGATTATTTTGACTGTCTTGGTTTGCTTTGAGTGAGATTGGGTGAATATGGATCTGTTGTATGTGAATTATGGAAGAGTTTCATGGAGAAATTCAAAGTGTGGATGAGGTAGTGTATGCAAGGACATAAGAACTCAGTTTTGGTTGGTATCCTAACGCTCCAATAACCATTAAGGCTCATGTAGAGTATAATGAGTTATGTCATGAGGAGTAGCAGGAGGTCTTAGCCACTGGTCTCGATCAAGTCTTTGGCGGGAAGGAGACTTACCTGGTGTGATGATTGGGTGATAACCCCTTGAGGCCAAACTATGCAGAGTTTGGGAATCATACACCGGTGCAAGCCACCAAGAGGTCCGATGTTAATTGCATATATCCAGATAATTGAGTCTAAAGTTGAATGGCGTGTGAGTATTGGAATGTTCTTGTGTGAATTTGTGATAATTGATTGTTATTATGCTCTTACTCTAATGTAACCTTCTTTAAATCATTATTAGCTTACCCTTATTTATTGTGTTTCTGTATCGTGTTGTATGTTTCCTTTTGCAATGATCACCTTAATGGTGGGAGCAGATGTGGTTGCAATGTCAGAGGCACTTCTGGAGGATGAGGAGCCATCATTTTAGGTGGGAGCTTTAATGGTGGTCAGTTTAGGTATAACTTTATTAGTTTAATGTAAGTGTATAAGTGATATATTTTTTTAGTCATATCTTTTGTAAGACTGTATTAATATATTGTGTACACTGAATTATCTATTTTGGAACTATGATAAAACTCCCTATTTTTATTAGTCTTAAGCTGCCTGCTAAAAATTGGGATGTTACATTTTGTTAATTATTTTTTTTTTCAAAATAGAACAATATTGTCTCTTACTAATTTTAAACCAAAATTTCTATTTGTATGAATGTTATACTAATTTTTTTTATTAAAAATGACTTAATAAAATGACTTTTACCACTAAATTTTAATATAAATATCAAATACTTAATTTTTGTAAAATTTTTATACTTAATTACTTTTAATTTTATAAAAATAGATTTTAATTATTAAAAAAATCATGTCAAAATTGAATCAGATACACATAAATAGGTACTAAATTGAAATAAAAAGACATATATGGGAACTAAATCGAAATCAACATAATGACATAGTGATACTGACATGTGGCATTGAAATGCCATGTGGCACTGACAATACCATGTGGCACACAGAGACCTGACACGTGGCATTTTTTTTTTCAAAAAATTAAAAAAAATTAAAAAACCACATACTGACACGTGACACGTAGTTAACAACGTTAATCAACTCCGTTTGAAAGGACCTAATTGAAGTATTTTTTTCAAAAGTTGGATACAATTAAACCTTATATTCTAACTTTAATTTTCATATACAACTGATATTATGATTTTTAAAAAAATTTTATATTCCAAACTATTAAAAATCTAAAATCAGTTTAGATATGTAACTTTAAAATAATTAATTAAGTTGTATTTGTCTTTTAAACTAGATCCACATATAATCAATCAATAATGTCAACCACTCAACGAACTAAATATGTATCCCTACCTGGCTCGACATAATTATGCACATAGATATAGATGTAGATATCAACCAATACTTGGATATGAGGATGCCCACGCATACTTTAGGGGTAGCGGAAAATACGGGAGTGATCGCAACCAATGAATCCAAATGAAAAAATAGGAAGCGGATCGATTTTACATTAATTATGTTTTTAATGGGTAAAAAATATGGATAAAAAAAATTAATATATATCAACATCCAAATCAGACAAGAGAACAAGCAACAAAATGATTTGATATCGATATCGTTCAAACTAAAAACTCTCGCTTAAACGATGTCGTATAATATCAACTAATCAACAAAAGCATGGACATAATTTGTAGATATACAATGATGACATAGATCAGAAAAAAAAAGATGCCCATACAGACTTAAGAATTACAACTTATAACACTTTTATGTTTAATTATTTAATTTATATCTTTACTAAATATTTTAATTTTATATTTTGTTATTAAAAATTATTTTCGAAACCATTGTATTCCAAAAACCGTGTTGTAGAAATAATTTTTCTAAACTAAATAGCCAATATTGATTTTATATTGAGATATTCTTTTAATAAAAGTATTTTTCAAAATAATAAAGGTAAAAATTCTAAATTACTCTAAACTCATAAATTAAATATTAACTATTTAATTATTATTTTTATAATATTTATTTATTTAAATTTATTTTTTATATTTTTATTATAAAACTAGTTTGAGATTCGTCATTGTTTTGCTTTTTGTTTTTAATTTTTATTAGGTTTAATTATGTCTTTGGTCCTCATTTTGGGAGTCAAAATCTCAAAATGGTACCCAAATTTTTAAAAGTCTCAAATTGGTCACCTTTTTTGTTAAAACATCTCAAGTTTGCCCTTTTTGTTAAGTCTGGCTAGACGGCGTTAAATGGGGTGCCACATGTCAGTTCCTCGATTTTTTGAATTTTTTTTTTATTTTTTCTTTTTGATGTGATAGTGACAATGACACATGTCAGTATTATGTTAGGTGTCATTTCCTTAGTCTTGTTGAAAGGGGGAGCTACTTCAACTCATATGAAGATGGTTTTGATGATGTCCAAGGCTACACTTCATGTGCATTACCAGTTTAGAATTAGTCCTGTTTTAGTTAGGCTGTGCATTAGGCTGTTTGTATGAAATTATCAGATGTAAATCAAGCCTGCATTAAGTTGTAATTAATCATCACACTCTTGCTTGTGCAATCACAAATTGATTAGTTGTTTAACTAATGGATTAGCTATGAGTACTGCACTAAGGCAGTGAAAATACACTCACGATAATCGATTAGGTAAATTCCTAATCCATTAATGACAGCAGAGAACTCTGTATAAAAGCTGTTTTTTGAAATCTGTTTCTGTCTAGAAAAAATTACAAATCACTGAAAAACATTCTGAGAAACAGCCCTCTGAGATTCACAGAGTTCTTAAGCATTCTTGAAAATCATTCAAGTGAAGATTCAAGGAGATTGATGGTTGATTCTACCTTGATGGGTCTAGCTTGAATCTAGGAGCAAATTAACAAATCTGCACAACAATAGGTGTATTCGTTTCTTGATTCTTTTTTATTGTCTTTCTGATTACAGTTGCTTCATTGTGTGAAGTGTAGGCCTAGGTGCAATTGCGTGGATGCATTGCTCCTAGGGGGAGTTCTTGATTGGTAGATCAAGTTCTTTGGTTTTTAGGTTCTAGAATTATATAGATGTTCTTGTAATTCTTGGATCCTAATTGTATTAGTGGAATCCTCCTAAGTGGGTTTACTTAGGAGAAGACTGGACGTAAATTCATCTTGAATCGAACCAGTATAAACTGTTGTGTCTTGATTTATCTCTTCTCTTACAATCTTTCTTAATTGCATTAAATAGTCCATTAACACATAACTGCGAAATTGATTAATTGGGTTATAAGACTTAAAGATTCTTTCAAGATTCAACTTAACCAAGTGAAAGACTCATTAATCAATTCTGATCCCTTTCTGGGTTGAGCTATTAGACATATATGTTTTTAACAGCATCCTCATTCTAGTACTTACTATCAGCGAAAACACAAGGACACTCACATTAGGGTATTCATATTTTTTAATTTTCATACAAATTTCAATAAAGATAAATAAAAAATATATAATTAATTTTTAAAATAGTTATTAAATGTAAAATTAGAAAAATAAAATATGTACACAAAAAAGGTTTTTAAAATAATTCTTAAAGACAAAAGAAGTTTTTAGAATAGTAGATAAAAGTAAATTTTTTATAAAATAATTAATTTTTAAAATAATAATTAGAAGTAAAATTCGAATAATGAAATGTGAACACAATAAATGATATTCTCTTTATATATCATTATAGATTAAAAATATCAATTAATATAAGTTCAAATACCTTTATCTTGTGTTTGGATGAAGCATTTCAACAATGTTGAGAAATTGAAATGCATTGTATTTGAATTGCTTGCAATTAAATTCCCTTCATTTTCTAAATAACTTATTTGGATAAACAAATTAAAATACCTTACATTTCAATTTCTTGTTTGGATGAAATAATTGAATTTCTTGTGAGATAAAATTTCATTTTATCAATATTTATTTTAGGCTTAATTATGTTTTGAGTTCATGATAAATTTGGAAACGGGTTGGTCAGGCTTGTCGGGTCAACGAGTTGGTGAGGTCGTTGGGTCTACCCGACATGTCTGGGTCATCAGGCCCGCTCGACACCTCTAGGTCGTCTGGCCTGCCAAACACTTGTGGGTCGGGCTCGCCCGTCCTGCTTGGTCCACCGGACTCATTAACCCGTTTTGGTTGTCGGGTTTGTCGGGTACGTTTGGAATTGAGTCCAGAGTGTAAGGTTCAGTGAGAAGAATTTCAAATTCCATCTTTTTTTAGGGTATTTGAATTTCTTCTAATTTAGCTAATTGAAATACTTCAAAAAAAAAAATACATGCATTTTAAATGTTTTTTAATTTCTCTATCCAAATAAAACATTTCATTGCAAAGAATTTCAAATTCTCCAAATAAATGAATCACCCTCTTAAATTGCCTCATCCAAACACACCATTAAAGTTGAAACAAATCATTGTTGCTTACATGAGATTCTTGAACAAACTGATATAGACGATATGTTTGTAATGGCTGAATTGAACGTTAGCAAGTGTCAGAGGTGGCTCAAAGGATAGTTAGTAATTATGTTTACCAATAACTTCTTTTATATAATTTTCGACTTCATTTATCTGTTTTTGTTTAAATCTGCGAGAATGAGTATTTTTATGAGAATATATTGTTTATCTCAGGACCAATCTAGTTGTTAGACTTTTCTTATTAAATATTTTTTTTTATGATAAGTATCATTTTACTTCATCATATCTCTTCAGTTCACTTGTATGTCTCTTATACCCACAAAACCACAAAGTGGTGTGCATTAATTTAAAATTTAAACATTGAGTCTGTCCAATTCTTTTTTTTTAATGTTTAAATATATATTTATTCCCTATTTTTGTTGTTTTTATTCAATTTGATCTCCATTTTTATTTGTGTTTAATTAGATTATCATTTTCGTCAATTTTTTGTCAATTTAGTCATTTTTACTAAATGTGTTTAAATAGTCAACGTTTTTAAACAGTACATGTCACATGTCAACTCTTGCTTTTTTTGATTTTTTATTTATTTATTTTAATTTTTTTTAATTTCAAAAAAATTGTCCATGTGTCAAAACACAATTGTGCCATGTGTCAATGCTAGTACCATGTGTCAATTTGTGATAGTATTATTATTTTTGTTTAATTTAGTCCCTTCGTTATTTTTGTTTAATTTAATCCTAATTTTTGTTAAAATAAATCAATTTTGTCCCTTCAAATTGACACTAAATTTAATATCTTTTATACAAATTATATTAATAATTTTTCTAAAATTGATATTTAAATTTATTATTTTTTAAATTTAATTATAAATTGAATAAAATTCTTATATTTAATTGCTAAATAGAATATAATTATTTAAAATATTATAAGAATATAATTATTAAATTTTTTTTTCTAATATTTATATTCTAAAATACTTTTAAAATTGATATTTAAAAATATTCAAAATATTCAAAATATTTTAGAATACTAAACTAATATTTGAAAAATTAACATTTAAATATAAAATATTTTAGATTTTAATATCTAAAATACGATAAAAATATTAAATATTTTAGATTTAAATGTCAATTTTACAAATCTTAATATATATTTTTAAAATTTTAATAATTATATTTTAATAATATTTAAATAATTATATTTTATTTAACATTTGAATCTAAGAATTATGTTCAATTTATAATTAAATATTATGATTTATAATTGAATTTAAAAAATAATTAATAATAATTTCAATTTTAAAAATTAAATGGTTCTATTTTAAAAAAATTTGGGACTAAATTAAACAAAAATAACGAATATAGGGACTGAATTGAACAAAAATAACAAATATTGAGACGAAATTGAAAAAAAAAAATAATACAACCACAAACTGATACGTGGTACTAATATTGACACGTGGTACAATTTTTTTTTTAAATTAAAAGATTTAAAATAATTAAAGAAAAAAGGAACTGACACGTGACATGTACTGTTCAAAAGTGTTAACTATTTAAACACTGTTAGTGAAATTGATCAAATTGGGCAAAATTTGACGAAAATGAAAATCTAATTGAACACAAAACAAAAATAAAGACTAAATTGAACAAAAAATAATAAATATAGGAACCAAATATATATTTTAGATTTTTTAATTAGTCTGTGCCCGTGCCTCACCAATAGTATATTTTCCAAAAATTACTATTTTACTTGCAATAAATAAATTATAGATGAAATGTTCCGTTTAGATAAGGTTTTCTTCGTCACGGCTAATTAATGTATGTATTTGAATAACATAGAATTTGTCGTTTATGAAGATTTTTTTTATTGTTATATATCACTTTTATAAATTGTTTTTGAATTTTATCGACTGAGTAGTAGATTATTAGAATTTTATTTTCTTAAAGTAGATTCTTTTATTATTTAAGGACAATTTCTTTTAGTGAAAAAATGTTGCTAAGATTTAGTTCCTAAAAAACATAATTTCAACTACAAATTCACATGTTTTTATTATTTATCATGTTTTTTCTAATTTTAAAGATTATTTAGTTAAAATTATGTTTTTTAGGAACTAAACCGTAACAACAATTTTTTTTTCTAATTTTATAGATTTATATATTTATTTATAAATTAATTCATAATAAAAAATTAGAAGAGTAAATTATTATAAATAAATTAATTTAAATATATTGTAATTATGGTAATAGAAAAATTGCCATAGTAAAATATTGTAATTAAGAACTCTGTGCTTG
>Ga0209389_1005349_pt1 | contig 10918 bp, 6 predicted proteins | sample CowpearedBW_FD_187526 | JGI IMG/M metagenome (GOLD analysis project Ga0209389, IMG submission 187526) | Root nodule microbial communities of legume samples collected from California, USA - Cow pea red BW (SPAdes) (version 2) | ecosystem: Host-associated > Plants > Roots > Nodule | place: USA... | reverse complement strand
AACTATGTACTTTTGTAAGACTCAATGCATCTTAATTATTCGAACAAGTTAAAAAGACCGTTATACTATTAAAATATAATTCTTAAAAAAAATGTAATGCATATAAAAATTATAGTTTACAAGCATGTGAAAGAAAAAAACTTCAAGGTTACACAAGTATAAAAATAAAATAATGAATTAGATAGTAATATAAACATTTATTTGATGCATTTCCTTTTTCTATTTTTCTTCTTTTTATACCATATTACCAATATTAGAAATTAAGAGCAAATACTTTACTCCAATTTTGAGTTAGAATCTTGTAAAGAAAATACAACTTTTCTTGTAGTTTTTTACCATCTATGATTATAGGTGTTAGACCTTATGTCCATGTTGTTAGAATTTTGTACAAGCACATGTTATTGGTTGAAAATTCCCCATTATGCCCCATATTGTACTTGTAATGTGATTTTCTTTGATTTCATTAATTGATTATTTGAGTCCAAGTTCTTTGGGAAAGTGAAATTGTTGTAGGGTGAGTGTAGGGTTTTCCTTTTATTGTTGTTGATTTTTGTTTATTTGTGAACATTTTTCCCCAATCATAGTGAGGCATGGTAGAATAATTGGTGGACCACCAAACTTTTTCAGTCCATTAAGAATACATTCACCAAATTATTCTTTTTCCTTTCCTTCAAAGTTTTGATGGTGATGATGGCAACGTTTCACTAAAGATTCTTGCCAAAAATAAAAAATAAAAATTGCTTGTTTGTTAATTAATGCTTCAAATATGCTCTTTCTTGAAGTATGCCTAAGAGTCTTAATTGATAGTATGTTACACTTTTTATTAAACAATTGATAAATTTTTAAAAGGAAATCATTTTTTTACTACTATAAAATATTAGGGTTAAATATGTTTTTGATCTTCAAGTTTCAGTAAATTTTGGAACTAGTCATTCTTCGAAACTTTATACCAATTTAATCATTCATATTTAAAAATACGTGGATTTAGTTCTTTTTAGGGTTAAGTTTATTTTATATTTTAAACGCATTTTATGATAATATTTGAGTTAACATTGAAGCTAAGATGTGTCAAACGGTATAAACAATTCAAATACTATTATGAAATACGCTTGAAACGTCGTATAAACTTAATAAAATTTTGTTAAAATGACTAAATTCACACATCTTTAAAGATGAATGACTAAATTGGTCAAAAATTTTGAAAAAAAAAACTAATTTTAACTTTCACTGAAACTTAAGGGACAAAAAACATATTTAACCAAAAATATTATAATTCGATTTAATATCAAATTCTATATATTTTATACTTCACAATTTAAAAATAATGATTTGTTTGTTCCCTTTAGGAAATGAATAAATTTTAATCTTGGTTTGCATAAAATATTTTTCTTTATTTTTAGTTCTTTCAAAATGGCGGAAATAATCATTCAACGTGCTTTACATATTTCTTAGCTTAAAAGTAAACATGTTCGTGAAAAAAAAAAATTACTACTTTAAGTCTTGAAGTTCATTTTAAGGTAAATATTTATTTTAAAAAATTAAAAATATTTTTTAAAGATATTAAATGTTCGCATTATCGGCCACTAGTAAATGTTTGTCATTTAAAAAAATCATATAAGTTAGTATAACATATAGTAAAAGAAAAGAAAAATATTTAATTAAGTTTCAAGTCTAATTATACTTATTAAAAATACTTACTTATTATTTATTTTCAAATGTTATTTTGTGTTAATATTAAATAATTTAATTATGTGTTAATACAACACGTGGTGTTTCTATGAAGATAAACTGAAAAAAAAAATAGAGTGACAAAAGACTTTCTCTTCATTTATTTTTATTTTCATTTTTATCTTTATCCAACATGTTTTCGTTATTACTTTCTTTTCAATCTCATCTAACGTTTATTTTATTATTCAAATTATAGTCTCCCAACATTATATTTAAGTTTTCGTTTCCCTTTTCATTTTATTTTACTCTTATTCAATCATAAGAATTGCCTATTATATTAGTATATTAAGACAAATAATATGTGAAGACAACAACTTAAAAGATAACAGGATAAAATAATAATCACATTATCTAATCAACAAAAAATATTAAATGATTGAAACTCAATTAAGAAATATAATTTTTTTAGTAGACAATGATTTTTTTTTAATAAAGATCCACCTCAAATCTATCTTCAACTTAAAATTTAATTAAATCTAAACAACTTATTTTAGGAACAAAATTAAATAACTTTTTAATAAGAAATAAGATAAAAGTTTATAGTCACTCTAAACTTATTTGTTTATTTTAAATATGAAATATTCTTAATTTAACATCAATTTTCCTTTATGGGTATATTTAACTTAACTTAGGAAATATTAAAGACAAAAAAGTAGTTTACTTGTTTTTTTATATAAAAAATTATAAAATTTAAAATAAAGAAATTTTTAAAACAGATAATTTCAAAATAAAGATAAAGCTTAACATATAAACATTTTGAAATCGGACACATAAATTTGAATCAACTTTGTAGATTTATATATATTTATAGTTCATATATTAATTCAATAAAATACTATGCTAGTTTTTAACTCAAACTATTTAAGAATTTAACGTATAATAATTTTGTTATTTTTATTCTACATTTGCTAGATCTAGATGTTTATACTGATCCACAATTGTGTGGTTATGGATCTAAGTTTAAGAACTAACGTTTCTCTTTACATTTCCTAAATGAATATCTTTAGTTTCCAACTCTACATCATTGCTACATTTCCTAAATGAATATATTAAATGTTAAGTTAATAAATAAATAAAAATTACACATTTAAAATTTGAGTGAGAATCAAATTTGGATCACCAAATTTATACAATTAAGATATTATAAATAATTTGAATAACTTGTTTGTACAAGGCCGAAAGAGCTGCCGAGATCTCTGCATTTCTTCAAGTGATTGGTACAAATGTTTTTTTTTATCTGTTTTCATGAATTTACAATGCTGCTTCTGCTTCTGCTTCCACCCATGCAATATTATTATCAGACAAAAATGGTTATAGGTACATACAGTGTTAGAGTGTCAAACTAGAAATATCAGGAATAAACAGACATGTCTTGTCATGAGACAGAACATGTTACTAGTTACAAATGTTTCCTTTCTTCTTGTATTGATCTGAATATCCTTGCAGCTGATTCACTAGCTGATTTTGGATTGTGAGGCATGGCTTTGATTACTCTTGGCTGCAGTTCAACCTGAGTGTGCCTATCTTCTGTTTGCCAAAATGTTGGAGCCAAAGGAAACAAAGGAAGCACTTCCCCAGCACTCCCCCTCTTGGAAGGACTGCTAGCTGTGCTTCTCTGTGGTTCTTTATCTTTCGGTGAGTGGTGAGTTGAAATGTTTCTTGACATCACTTGGCTTGTGGGGCTGGATATGTTAGATGAGCTTTGGTATATTATGGCAGAATTGACTTCTCCACATGAGTTGTGGTTTTCAGGACCATTGGACTGCCCCATTTGCTCAACGGCTGAAGCTGACATAGAAGATGGATTATGGATGAATGGTGGTGGTAAGAACTGGGGCAAAGATGAACCAGAAAGGATTCCAAACTTTTGGTGAGAACTTGGAGCAAGAGCTGCTTCTGAAGAAGCATCTTTGCTTAAAGGATTGAAGCTAACTGAGCCACAAGTGCCGTATATGGGTGCCATGAAGCCTGCATTTGGAGGGCATGGCCCTATGACTGGTTTGTATACTAGGCCTTCTGATGGTGACATGACAGGAACTAGCCACTGGTTTCCTGGTGGAGGGTAGACATAGCTTGGGGACTGTTTGGAATTTGTATCAGAGGAGGCTATTGGAAGGTTTGCTAAGTGATGGCCATAGTTTGGCAGCTGATTAGCATGGCCTTTGGTTATGTTGTTGACACAAGGAATGGGAATCTTCTCAACTGCACTGTTTGTAGCATGCTCAGCAGTAGGGGCCTTCACGGATTTACTGTCAAGTTTAGCAACTGAGGATGGTTTTTCACTAACAAAATCAGATTGAAATTTCTTGGTTGTGGATGTTTTGGGTGGTGGCTTGTTAAGCAAAAGGTTATCTGCAAGCAATATATGGGGTGAGCCTGCAATTAATCTTTGCACCTGCTTCCAAGAAATGTGAAGTTACTTCTCATGTTATGATGAGTGAAGACGAGGTGCATATATTTAATAGAACAAACAGTTAAGAGTATCTAGTTTGGCAATTACCTTTATCAGTCTATGCAATTCAAACACTTGCATGACAAAGATTTTCTGTTGGCTGAAAATAGCAATGTCAGTATCAGGTCAAAGTATGGAACATAATATAAATACCATGTTCAAAAAAAATAAATGGATGAAAAATGAACACACCAAGAACTAGATCACTATATTCAATCTGCATTGAAATTTGAGAATTGCAAGGCTGTAAGTTCGTCAAAAACTTATAAAGATTTTCAGCAAACAATAACAAAATCAGCAAAGTTCAGAAGTAGTTTAACAGAAAGAGAGCAAGGCCAAATCATAAACACATGTTACTAGACAGGTAAACTTACTTGACGATAGTTCTTCTGGCTTTCCAAAATTGTTGTTCACCTATAGCTCCTACAACATTGTCAGGGGAAATATGCATAACCGATGTCTCCTCATCTTCGTTCCCAGCTCCCTTGTCAAGGAAGAACCTTCTACCAATCTCTAACTCTCCAGAACATTTGTGCACATCACTGGCAGCTGGCTTCTCAATGTGATGGTCCCTTGAGTTGAATTTGTCCCCAAAAGCTGCATGTTCTTCATGTGTATGGACACTGTTACCTTGCAACGTTTTCAAGCTATCTACTGAAATACTTCTAATTTCATCCTTCAAAGATTTATGTTCTTTATTCATTGATTTAGAATCCCTACCTTGCACCAATGAGATTAATGATGCATCTGTCATGTCACCAAAACCATCTAACGAGAGCACTTCCTCTGGCTTCTGACCATTTTGACTCACTTTTGTAAGCTCCTCCATCTGGATCTTCCCATATTGTGCTGACTTCAGGTCTACAACACCAGGTGAATTCACCTTCTTTCTAAATGAATTCAGATTTTTAAGAGAACAGCTCAAATTACAACCGTCTTCATCTTTATTATTTTGGATGATGCTACAGCATGAGCCTTTTCCATGTGCAGAACCAGAAGTTATAAAAGCATCTTCACCATCAAGTGCTTTCAGAGAATTCTTACTATTGATGAAATTGTCTTGCTGAAATGAATTGTGTTTACTAGTAAATGACAATGAGCATAAGAAGTTTAAATTTGGTAACTTGTAGGCTTCTTCGTTTCTCTCACTCACGACTCACCGTGTATTTGGTTAAGTTAGTCCTTCTAAAATTGTAAGCTTGACTCTTCTCAGCCAGAATAGAAGGAGCACTGGAGTTGAATTGGATGCTTTGGTTGCTACTGATCTGCAGCACAGCAAAAACATAACAATTAAAAATGGTTGCAAAGGATGAACAGAAAAACTTATTGGTATAAATATCTAACCATGTATCACGTTTGTGTTATGGATGCTTCTAACCTGCCAAGGACTTGAGTAGTATGTGTGGAGTGTTTAAGTCTCACGCCAAATAATATGGAATGCTCAGTGAACATTTACGCGTTAGCTCCTCAACGAGTTTTAATGTTCACCGAGCATTCCATATTAATTTTAAATTCATAAGAATGTAATATCTTGATTTTATCTGCGGTCTTTTAGTTTTAAATTTTATAATTCAGTTATTAGTAGTTGCTCCAAAAATCATGGAGCAAGATTTCTCTTAATTTATGTCAATGTAATTAAGTACAAGACATATTCAATAAAAGTTTTATATTATTTCCTTGCTCGATTGTTTTTCTTCTATCCTTAAACAAAAACCAACAAGTGGTACCCGAGTTTCTTCTTGAGAGACCTATGAAAATGGATGTTGAATCAAATTTCTCACAAGTTACACCTCTAGTCTTAGCTTGTCGCTTCTTAATAAACTCTTTGATGTTCATCCTTAGGCTATTGAAGATGCTCTACTAGCTAAAAGCCAACAAGCTAGAACATGGTAAAAGAAAAGGAAGTATGGTATGTCACTAGAAAGACAAAATATGCTTCAGAGAAAGTTGAAAAGGTTGAGCATGTGGAGAAGGGTCTAAAAACTCTGAATTTAAAATTGAAGGCTATTGATACAAAGATAAGAAGTTTTGATGCGAAAAAAAAAAATCACCCAAGGATGAAAATCAAAGAGTTTACTAAGAAGTTAAATGTTGTGCATGTTACGGCCCAAATATATCAGAGGGAGACGATAATACTTCAGTAGGAGAAGATTAAACTAGAACAGGAGATCATGTCTTTACCAAGTCATTCTAAATCAGCAAGTTAATTTTTTTAGGAAGATAAGAGTTTACAACCTCCAAGAGAAGGAGTTCTGGAAATGTTCCTAGGATGATGTCAAAATAATTATTATTTTAATTTTGAATAAGTCAATTATTAAATTCATAAGAATATAGTATCTTGATTTTAGTTGTTAGTGGATAATTTAATTTCAGATTCAATTATTCAGTCACCATTAGCAACTCCTAAAATCATGGAGCAAAATTTATATTTAGTTATTTGAGCGTACATAGATGCAAGTTAAACTCCATAAAATTTGTAAGCTTCTCTAATTCAAAACATTTTATATTATTTCCTAACTCAAAAACCATGCTAGATAGAAAGCATAACTACTTGAGAATCAAAAAGATGGTACTGCCACTTCCATAAGAAAAAAAGAGTGATATTCATAATTCAAAGATCCTAAACAAAATTTAAGGGGGCAGAAACAGATAGGTATTTGAGAATAAGAGAAAGAAGTAGCTAAAAGAAAAGAATACTTGTGTATTTTGTTTATCACTATTACTTAAACTATGTTTGAAAATGTCTAGTACTCTCAAATGAATTCACGCAACTTAATACCTCTATTCAAGCTTAATACATCTATCAAAAGGATAGAGATAAGAAAAACAGAGTTGGGGTCCAAGTATCTGTGAAATAAGAGAAAGATACTATGTTACAGAAAATTATGAAAGGCAAGAATTTGAAGAACTGCACTTGACTCACGTGGCTTGATGATGTATGAGGTGTGTAGTTTCTGAGCGGGAGTGGAAACAAGGATGGTGATGCTGGTGCAAAACTTTGAGAAGGGATGCTGAATTGTTCATAGAGTGCCATCTTATTCCTTGGGGGTGCTTTTGGTCCTCCTTTCTCTGCATCCTTAACATGCAATCTTGGAAACATTGGACTAATCTCCTTGCTCTCTTCAATTCCCCCTCTCATCCTATTCATCCTTCTACACACTATCCACATGCAACAATTTTATATCTCTGCCAATTTCACAAAACATACTTTTCAATCCTCTCATAGTATTTCTCAGTAGCATAAAAACCACTTCAGAAGCATCAGAAACTCAAAACCACACAACAGAAACAAGCTCTGCTGGCGAATTTAACCAGCAAAAACAAATCAATCCATCCACAAGCAATTCTTAGTAAATCAAAACAAAGAGCAAAAAAATAAATTCACCAGCTCCAACGCAACAGTTTTTCTGATCCCATCCCACATTATTGACAAGAAGAGGAAAACATCTCAAAACATAGCAGAAATTAAAGAAAAAATCACAAATCTACCCAGTTGTCAAAAACTAAACTTTTTAGCTGAAAACAAACGACAAACACTTGGAAAGCACAAGAACCCTAATGAAGGTCAGTTAAGACGTAAACGACAAGAAAATCAAAGGCTAAATCTTGCAAGCACAGAAGAGAGAGATAATTTTGTCTATCACAGAGAAAAAGGAATATCTGAAACAGATAGATAGATAGATTGATAAATAGATAGATTGAGTTGGAAAACAAGGCCACCATGAAACCACGAGGGCTTCACCAACAAAATAATGTAAAAGAAGTGAGAAGGGATTGAACTTGAGATGTGAAATAATAATATACCGAATATTGTTGGAAGAGAAAGTAGGGTTGTTCCGGAATGAGTATGAAGAAGCAGCATGCAAGAACGTTGTGAGTGACCCTACCATGTTGTTGAATTGATGAGGAAGCGGAGGCAAAGAGTATAAGAGGGAGAGTAACATGGCATAATGAATGTGGATGATTGGAGACAGAGGCAGTGACCGAGTCTCTGTTTCTTATTTTCCTTTGCACGCACTCACTTTCTCTTGCATTTGGCGAAGTGCAAGGCAACACCAAAGGGTAAGAGACTGCATGGTTACCACACGTTGTGTTTCCCCAATCTCATGAAAAAAATAAAAATCCTGTCTTTCTATTTTAGCATTTTTTAATGTTTTGAACCGTGTCTCTCTTCAACCTTCCTTCAACAACAAAGGTTATGATGTTTGATTTTTTTGTTTTTCTTTTTAAAGTTGTCTCCTTTTTTTACTAACACGTGATTAGTTTGTCTTAAGATAAACATGATCGGTTTTTTTTTTTTAATATAAAAAGCAGGGGATATTTATTATTTCATCTCAGACACGTGAGGATTTTCGATCTTACTTAGGTTACGTGGCACACGCTCATGATGCTAAATATTATTTTTTTTGGTATTTTTCTCTCATAAAAAATATTTATAGAAAAACGTCTCTGGGTGCTTAAAAATATAATGAGAATCCACATTGATGTTAATCAAAAAAAGGAGGTTAATCAAAATGAAATTTTTTAAATATTATTATACTTTTTATCCGAATTATTTGATATATATTGCTCAGAGTAGCTAGGAAACTTGTCGTCAAAGATATTATTGTCTTTCCATTTTCATTACAAATTTTTGAGCCTCAAAATTTCTCATTCTCCATCCTGATTTTGCACAGTTACAATTAATATTATACTTTAATAGTTATAATGATAAAGAAAGTAAATACAATTATTCAATTGGATTTTTTTTTTGTAATTTATTTTCAACCAAATAAATGAAGAACCTATTTGCCTTTCACATCTTTTCTCTTTCTTTCATTCCTTATTTTAAACAGCTTCGAATATCTGTTCATTTTCTCATAACTTTCTTTAAATTTTAACTCTTATGCTCTTGCCTTTTTCTTTTTTTAATTCCTAACATAATCTTTATTTAAAAGATAAAATACGTAATTTTATTGATTTTTTTTGTGTGTACAGTATCATTGGACCAGGAATACGAGCCCAATCATAAGGCAATTTTGTTCTTGTACCCATTAATTTATTTTCTGCGTTCCACAATACAAGAAAAATACTTAAATACCCTTCAATATTACACAACGTTATTTACCAAACGTTGTAGAGGAAGAAAAAGAGAAAAAAAAAATGCTAAAATAACTCATTCTATAACGTTTTTACCAAAAATATTTCATGTGTTCTTAAAAGTTTCACATAAGAATGTTTTGGAATGTTCATTACAGAAAATAAAACTCGAAACTCTAAATCCTGAACACATATCATATAATAATGTTTTGGAATATTCATTCCAGAAGATTTTATGTACATTCTGAAAATTGTGTTCTAACAAACTGTTTCAAAAAATATATTCCAAACTATTTTTCATTATTTCCGAAAATTTTATTTCAAAAATTTAGTTCAAGAACTTCTGTTCCCGGGAAAGTTCGTTCCAACATATGTTTTTCCAAAAATTTCTGAAATTTTGTTTCGGAATTAATATTCCGAAAGTTACTTTTACAGAAATAAAATTTCATTAAAAAATTGACGGAGTGCAAAAAGAAATTGATGGGATCCAGAAAGCAAATGCCCAATCCTAACATGTTGCGCAATCTAGTCGTAGATTGTGTTTTCAATCAAGTTTGAAACAGTATATTGAAGGCTTTTTCTTTGGGTATTTTCATAATTTTGTAACGGCTAAATCTAGTTTTTTTCTTAAATTATTACAATAAATTATATTTTGTCTTTAATTTTTATATTTATAAAAATCATGTAAAATATTATTTTTAACGAAATAGTATGTGATGCTTTTTTAAGAAGTTTGTACAGTTTTGAAAGAGGTTTTGATTGATAAAATGAAAAATCTACTTCAACTAATATATCTTTAGACACAATTACATATTTATAACAATACATAATTCTCTCTTTTGTCCACATTTCAAAATATCAATTTTATCCTTTAAAATATAGTTATTTATTATATTTTTAAAAATTAACCGTTATTTTTATAAACTTTTTATAAAATCGTCTATCTTATTTTTTCTCTTTTTCTTTTGTTTCTTCTTTTTTTTATGAACCGTTATTCTTTCATTTTTCTGATATATTTTATTTTATTTTCAATAAATATAATCTTATTTTATATATCTATAACTATATATAAAGGAGATAATCTTATTTTTGTGTCCACATTTCATAATTCCAATTTTATCCTTTACAATTTAATTATTTATTAAATTTTTAAAAATTAATGGTTACTTTTACAAGTTTTTATAAAACTATTTACTTATCTCCTTCTTTTTTCTTCTCCTACTATCCATCAAATATTTTCTCATACATTTCACTTTATTTTTTATAAATATACTTTTATTTTGTTTATTAACTTAATAACATTACAATATCATCAATTATTAATATAATATCATACATATATAAAAAATATGTACACACATACGTGATAGCGTATGTGTTTACGCTAGTAACATATAAATTAAACCGACAATTAACCAAAAGAGTTAGTGTCATACTAATTGCAAAATAAGAAAACTCAACAACATTAAAATTATCTTATAAAATGTTCGTATGATATCTAAAAACTGCTTAACAACAGTATGACAAGTGAAAAATGTTTGTTAACAACAATGGTTACATAACACAATGTTGTTTATTAACAAATTAAACAACAAATATTTTTCATGATGAATGAAACCGTAATAACGGTAATTAACAACGGTGAATTCGTTTCTAGAA
>Ga0209389_1005341_pt1 | contig 10926 bp, 7 predicted proteins | sample CowpearedBW_FD_187526 | JGI IMG/M metagenome (GOLD analysis project Ga0209389, IMG submission 187526) | Root nodule microbial communities of legume samples collected from California, USA - Cow pea red BW (SPAdes) (version 2) | ecosystem: Host-associated > Plants > Roots > Nodule | place: USA... | reverse complement strand
AACCCAAAAAAAAAAGAAACAAGAAAAAGCTACAACTAAGGCTGCTAGGGTTTAAATGCAAAAGTAGAACACCCAAGATTAGGAGTTCTAATACCAACTTGGAAATACTTGAAGAAGAAGAAAACTGATTTAACTCAAATTGATAATAAACCAGAACAAAAGAGTATATATAGGGCTCTACCATTAACAAATCTCATAAAGTTTCGTACAACATCTTAATTGTCATTATTACAATTACAATTACAATGACTGGTGGTATCTCAACAATATCTTTCCATAACTCAACACAATTGTATCTATGTTTAACAGTACATTATAGCAGCTAAGAAGAAATATACCCCTTAACATCACCAGACTCACGACATTTTGGAATTGATATCCTTACAATCTCTCCACAAGAACCAAAATGCTTCTCTAGGCTAGCTTTTATCTGAAAGAAAAAGGAGGCATTAAATACCACTAAATCAAGCAATGATGCAAAGAGTTTCAAGCGATTTTGTGCCCGAAGTGGTATCAGATCAAAATCATTAGAAAAAAGAATAACTTACCTCTTCTACTGGAAGGGAACGATTGAAACCCCTCACATATATAATTGGAGACTGATCTCTTTCACAATTCTGAAACATGCTGCTCCAGTTGCTAAAATTTTAACAAGGAAACAAAAAAGAAAAAATATGTGGGCATAAGACAAGTACAGAAATCTACCAATACAAGAGACTAAAGTCTGATCTCAATGTTCTTTAAAAAAATAAATTTCAAATTAACAATGCATGCTTTAAAACATTTACAATGTTAAAAGAAAAGCCTGAAAAAATAAAATCTAACAAGCAAACTAGTTTAAGTTTTCTTCACATACAAAAAGAGTACATATCTTTTTATTTATCAAAGCACCCTATACAAAAAGAGTACATATCTTACAAGACACAATATTAGCTGCTGTCTTACTTCCAGCATTCTTCTGTTTGACCAGGAATAATGGAATTCTATGATACGGTTTTGGAGCATACTAATTGTACTATTGGAAATGGTGTTAAAATTAATTTTTGGAATGATTGGTGGTGTTCTTCTAAATAAATTTCTCTTCTTGTGGGTGCTTATATAATATTAGATTGTGCAGCCACAGTAGGTTTGGGCTAATTCAGCTTGGATGTTACCTCCTTTTTTAAATATTCATTCCGGAATCCTGGAAGTTCATAGTCTTCTAGTGACATTATCTGAGGATATTCCTAATTGGAGTCTTGAGGATTCTGCAATTTTGATTCAAAAAGTAGCAAGGAAGTTCTTTGGGGTGGCTGAGACAAAGGTCTGGAGAAAGTTGATTTGGTCTGATTCTATCCATCCAGCAAAAACATTAGTTCTATGAAACTTTTGCACAATAGACTTCCGGTTGATAAAGAGGTGTAGGGAAGAGGGTAAGTTTTAAGTTCCATGTGCTCTCTATGTAAAAATATAGAAGAATCGATTCAGCACCTATTTTTAATGTACTACTGCAGTATACATTTGGACTTGGCTGCAGGGGATTTTCTCAGATTTGCAATGGTGGTCAATAAATCATTTGATTACTTTCATTAAAGGATGAGGTAGTGCGTTGATGAAGCTAATCAGATTGGCTGCGGTATCTTATACTATTTGGATGATTTGGAGGGTGAGAAATTTTGACAGATTTAAGCAAGGTTTTTCTCCACAGTTTGCAATTAGTACTATCAAAAGGTGTGTGAGGATGAGTGGTATGGATACAGCTAAACAAATGAAGACTGATATGAATGAATTTATTGTTTCGAAGTATTTTGATATAAATACCAGACGGGAAAAATACATCTTATATACAGGTTCTTTGAGATTCCCTGATATTGGTTGAATCAAGGTTAAAACGGATGATGCAGCATGGCAAAATCTTAGTTTAGTTTCAATGGATGTTTTTGTATTTTGACACGAGTGTGGTTTTACCCCTCATGTTTTTTAATTTTGTTATTTTCTATTTAATAAAATTTCATGTGACAGCATATGATTGTTGTGTTTTGGGATATCAACTTAGCTCAGGTGTCAAAGTACATAGTAACATGAGTTTTATAAAAAAAAAAAGTATTATATTCAAAACAGCCATTTTTATAGGAAGTTTACACCAAGTTCAACAACACAAAAAATTGTCACCAGAAAGTTTTACTTTATAAAAGTATAAAGATAAATTTTGTAATATGTAAAATGGCTTGTATTATTGTGTGATCGGCTAACTTGATTTGCAAGCTAGTCAGTTAAGATGCAACTCTTCTACAACAGACTCAAGCTGTCCAAAAAAAATGACACTTGCTAACTAATATCACTAGATGCTGACTGAATGCTAAGTCAACTAAACATACTTGCAGAGAATACACTAACACTAAGTATACTATCCTTCTTCTTTCAAGCTCAAAAGGACAAGAAGGTGAGATATACTGAGCACACTAGGTATACTAGCAGAGAATATCCCAACACAAAGAAGGTCATCAGTGTAGATATATGTATATTACCTTCGATTATGGGCATGTTGACCTTTTTCTTCGGCCAAATCAACTCGAATGTGACGTTGCAACAATTCTGTATTATCTAACTCAACAGCCTACGATTCAAACAACAAATGGATTGTCAGCTCAATTTCCTCGAACGCTGCAAGGCTTCAATAAACATAAACACAAATGATGACGAGGAATAGAGATACAGCCTAGAAATATCAATGTCAACCCTCCATCACAATATGCAGAGACATAGGGTCAAATAATACATTTACCCAACAACACCTTCTGAGATGAGACTTGGAATTATTGTATTAGGCAGAGACAAAGGGAATGGCTTAACCACAAAGGACAAGGTTAACAACCAGTGTAAAAGTTGCAAACTTATAAGCTGGTTAAAAAGTATACAATTGCATTAGATAAAGATTAGATGAACTTATTTCAGAACAATTACCTTGGTGATCAGTTCCTGAGATTCTGTTTTCTTTTTACAGCTAGAGGAGATTATCTCAACAAGGTTCTAGGCTTAGATTATTGTACAATACAATAATTTTCTACAACTTCCTAATTCCACATTATCAAAATGCTTCTTTATATACCTGTTTCCAACTCATGTTCAAGAAAGATTTTAAATAAGATCATGGTAATCAACCAACTTGGATTTTTTAAGAGGTAGTGTAATCTTTGGAATGCTTTCGCAGTTCTAACTTCTACAGACTACATAAGGTTACAGAAATTACTTTTATTGCAGCTTCAGCAGTAGCAAACTTAACTTGCCCAAAGCCATTAAACCTCCCTTTGTGATCCATATGCAGACGAACATCAACAATTTTTCCACATTTTCCGAAAAAGTACACCCTGAACAAGTTTGAAATAAATAAAGAGTACATGATAATCAACAAAAAATTGCATTAAAAAATGATACATACATATCAGCCCGTTCCACACTGTATGACAAGTTTCTGACATTTATTGTCTTTGATGGACCATTTTGTTCTTCCAAAGTAGGTAGCCTTGTAGACTGCAAAATTCCAGGAAAAATAACAGAATATACATGATTTGATTGCTTTCAATGCAGGATTTAAGCAAATTGTTAAATTAGAGCTTTCTGTACTGAGGAAGCATCACCATCTTCACAACCTTAACCATTACACACCAGTCAACAATATACTTCAACAATTCATGTACGCAAATGCACTATGAAAAGCTTACACTTTCGCAAGGAAATCCGGAGGCTTTTCCCTCAATCTCTTCGTCATGGTGCTGTAAACTCTTTGAACTTTCGGTGGACTGACTTATTTCACTCTTTAGGATAGACTTGCTCCAGTTGCTAAAAGTATTTACAAGGAAAAGCAATATGGAAAAATGAATCAATACAAGCGACAAAAGACTCAAAATTAGAAGAAAATAATTTCTTTTTTATTCAGTCTCATTACATTCATCCGATAATTTAGCCAGCAAATACAGCCTATTCTAGGAAACAAATACCTGAGATTACAGATCGATATGCTAGTATCAAAACCAAGATACAGCCAACATATAGAATTAAAACCAATATTAATAAGATGTGAAACTTCCTAAAATAAAATCTAAAACTTCTTAAAATACTCATTCTCTCTTTCTTCTACACAAAGTTTATCCAAGAATCATAAACAGCGATAAAGTTAAAATAGAATTTCCATGGCAAAGAAAATCCTCCAATCCCAAATGAACATGCTTCGTGAGAAACTTAAACTAGTGCTATTAAGTGGGAGTTTGTATCAACAAAACAGTGACCAGAAGCAAGTAATAGCAGAATTTCATAATATATGTGCATTACCTTTTGTTGGAGCCATATTCACCCTTTTCATGGGCTATTTCAACTCTAAGGCAACGTCCCAAATGTATTGTACCATTCAATTCAACAGCCTGTGATTACAAAAGAAAATTGAGTTTCAGCTTGTTGAATATTGAGAAAAACTGTATAGGGTTAATTTTCCTTATATCTAAAATACACATAAGGTGAATGTATTTATAATAAAGAGTGATACAATTATATATGGCATCCAAACATAAATATAATAAATAATAGATATTCTTCTAATAAACAATATCAACAATATCTACCAATATTAAACAATATCTATTTTTCCTAATAAACAATAGACGTTATATTTTACTAATTAATGCGATATATCTAACACATCTAAAAGTCTTCACATAGAATAAGGGTTGCCCACAAATGATTATGATGAGGCAGAAGAACCATAGAAATATCACTGTCATTCTCAATCTTCTAGGCCAAGTTCTGAATTAGGCAACTATAGTTCTATATTACCATGTTATATTTACTTTATTCTTGACTAGACGGGTATAAGTTTTGTGTCACCATTATTGCAATACATAGGTTGACAGACTTGTAGGAAATAAAGTGTCAGATTTTTACAAAAGAAACAAATTATGATATTACCACTGAAAACATTGAAAATATGATGTACAAGGAAAACATTTCATTAAACCAAATTGTTGAAACATTACCACTGAAATGATTTTGGCAGTTCTGAAATGATTTGCACAGATTACAAGATCATAGAACTTACTTTTTGTGCAGCTTCTGCAGTTGCGAACTTAACATGTGCATATCCCTTAAACAGCCCTTTATCATCGGTATGTAGGCGAATATCGACAATTTCTCCACACTCCTTGAAAAGGAACTCCCTGAACAGTTTTGGAATTAGAATTAACAAACCAGATAGACTGATGGTGTATTTGGATTGCAATTTAAAAGACTGTTTTGGCATAAAAAGTCTGGCAAATTTTGGAAAAGAATGTAGGAATCTTATGTCTTATCAACATGCCCATATCCCTTAAACCACCCTTTATCATCCCTATGTAGGCAAATATCAACAATTTCTACACACTATTTGATAGGCAAGGGAAAAAGGAGGGGGTAGTATACTGATGTTTGTGACAGGCAAATATCAACAGTTTTCCTTTGTAAGCTTTGGTTTTAGCGTGTAAAGTGAACAATACAGTGCAAGACTTTATCTTTGCTCTTTTTGTATCTTGTTATTTCATCACCCTTTCTAGCTTCCTAACACTATTGAGAAGAAACTCCCTAAACAGTTGTAAAATTAGAATGAACATACCAGATAAATTGAGGATGTATTGGACTGAGATTTTAAGAGACTGTTTTTACCATAAAAACATTCTTGTAGATTTAAGATGACAATGCTGGAATATTACGACATAAGATTTAAATTTAATCACTGAAAAATGCAAAGGTTATGCTAAAAAAGTGAATGACAAGGTTTTGGATAAAAAATGTAAAATCAATACCATTTTCTTGTTATTTTAATATTTAATTAATTATAATTATATGTCCTCCTAAGTAGCATCCTTTCATTCCCAATTATGGGTTTGAAGAAAATTGCATAAAACTTGTGGTTCTCATTATCTGATAATGATTTTTATAAAGGTAAATATTTTTCTACAAGTTCAATTGGAAATCCATCATAATGACCTTGCTAGTGTAGAAAGTTATGAAGTGTTGCACACGAATCTCTATAAAGGAAAATAGAAGGATTATATGTTAAAGGAAAAGGAAAAGTCTGGTGGTAACCTGCTGGAAAAGAAAATACGTGAGTCTAAGAAAATCTCAAGGTTTAAGCGGGACTATCATTCGAGTGTAGCATTTTATATATCCAACCAAAAAGTCACATGAAATGCATCTTAAAGAATAATTCATAGAAATTTTATATTTTTAAATAACAAGAATTTTTATAAGTTAGCAAAAATACTAATAGAATATCACCGGATTTGGTTTCCCTCTTTAAAGATTCTTAGTAGTTCAAATTCAATAGTGTAAAACCCCATCCAGGATATCACTAACATCTTATCATATTACTTAATCATAATCAAAACTTAACTCTAATACCACCATCTTAAAAACGGAACTAAAACTTTATTCATTAAATATTCAAAATATAATATTCTTAAGCTGAACTGAAACCAATGTTTACAAAAATAATAAACTCATACAAAATACAATTACTAAAATAAGAATAGACTCTCCCAAACATAGTTCCTAGAAAAACACCTCACTACGTGCCTCTTTGACCTGCACTAACATATACTCTCATATAAAATACGATCAGTCAAACACGACCAAAACAAAGGTAAGCTATCATACAAACAACCAAACTCACAATCACAATCCAAAACAGAGTAATATAAAAATCACATCAAATGCCTCACTCAACATTATATCCACATCCTACCGTTTATAGCTCCTATTGTCCCACACAACAATACCAAACACAAATGATCTCAAACACTAGTTCAAAACACAGACGATCTCAAACACTAGTTCAAAACACAAGTGATCTCAACTCAGGGAATCGGCTCACACAAAGCCACCAAATAAACTACATTCATAGTTGTTACACCCTCTCAAAGTTTCCAGCTTTTTGCTTTCTGAAAACTAAGCAAAATCAGGTTACGAATCACATCTCATTACATCTCATGTACATAGTTTACCAGCCATTCACTCACCACTAAAACTAGAACTCCTCACTGCTCCTAGAGTCTTACGGACAAAGTTCACTCACCACTACTATTCTCTCAAGGAGACTTACGGATGAAGTTCACCAATTGTACCACCATGCAGAGTTTATCTATCATTCGCTCCCATGGAACTAAACCCCTCCAGCACACGAGGACAGAGCCCACTACCCACTACTCTTTCAAGGCGGAGTCCTCAAGTTCTACTTCCCACAGCTCTCTCAGAGAGTCTTAGGCGAAGTCTCTCCTACCTTTTGCTGAGACACAGACATTTTCATCATTTCCAATCCCTCAAATACCACATACATCAACTCATTTACTAACAAGTATTATACTGCCAAATAACAAAACTCCACCAAAATAATCTAAAAGCATCTCATGTTTAACAATAAAACAACACACAAAAGTATTTAAATTTTATAAACCATCTATCTATTTAATTTTCTTGAATTTAGCCTTACAAAAATATAGTATCTACAGTTTATAATAAAATTACATTAATTTTATTATTATATATACCTTTAACTTTATTATACGTAATATATATTATAATAACACCATTGCCATGAATATATATATATTAAAACAATTAATATAACTTATCCACTGCAACTGATAAAACTTCGTACTACCCATGGCAACCCACAATTTAGTCACAGTCCAGACAAAATATTAATTAGGCACCCAATCCAAAAATTTATCTATAATGCTAATACATCCAATTAGAAATCACCAACCCTTAACACCCCCTGCTGCCACTCCTTATAGTTTTGAAAAAACTTAAAAGTGCTATTATATTTATAAAACCAAAGCCACACTTGATTTTATTATAAAATATACCCAACTGCCAACCTCTATCCAGTACAAAAAATTGACTTTGTTTATAATATTTCCCATGATTTTTTTCTTCATAAAGATATAAGGTCACACAATGATTATGTTAAGGAATTTTGTGTCCTTTTACAAACACGGATTAACCTTTTCGTAACAATGGTAAGAAAGCCTTGCAACGAATCCAATGTCTGAGTTCAAAACCTTGGGGAAGAACCTACTCCTTACTAAAACCTCTATTCAAGTTACTTTTCGCTTAGATATCTCTTTAGCTGTACAATAAGAGGATGATTGAACAGAATTAACACCTGGCAGGTCACTGAACTAAACTATTCTTTACAACGGAAAATAAGCTACTGAAAGCTAACAGAAAATCATACATCTATACAGAAAAACAGTGCAAAAATAATCAATAACCACCATCAAGAAAAACAATACATACATATCAGTCTGCTCCGCACTGTATGACAAGTTTGCAACATATATTGTCTCTGACGTAGCCTTCTGTGCTTCCAAGGTAGAGTGCATTTTTGACTGCTAATTCAAGGAAACAACATATTATACTAAAGTTTTGATAGTTTAAATAGAGAGAGGATATTGTTTAGTGCACCAATCATCTCCGTACCCATATCCATATACTCTTTCACACAAGTCAATTACTCCCTCCATTTATTTTTATAAGAACTAAATTAAAGGTTTGGCTTGGTCGTTATCGTTGTTAAGAGAGACAGGAACAGAGAAGAAAAGAGATACAGAAAATGTAATTTTGTATTGATAATATGTACAAAAGAAAAACAAGGATTCTCTTTATATAGAAAACAAAAATAAACAAAGTAGTGTAACAACAGTTGATAAAACGCCTAAAACAAAAACTATATCAAACTTAATACAACACTAACACCCCAAAAAAAAACTCAAGGTGGGTGATCATTAACTGGAAGGGCAACTACTTTGATCTTGCCCCAGAATAAACAGAAAACATATAGGACTTGGACTGAGATATGTTGAACAAATAGACACTTGGGTAGAACTTTTTCAAGAATAAAGAAGATATCAATTTCCATGTGCTTGGTTCTAGTATGAAGAACAAGATTATAACAGTAGATAGCAGAAGGCCCATCTGATATACCAAGTTCTTTAAAAAGAGTTTGAATCAATAGAACTTCAGCAATTGTTTTATCAGGACCGTGATACCCCACTTTTGTAATAGACCTTCCCACATCAGCTTCTTTCTTAAACCAAATAAGATTTGTCCAAGAAAAATGACAGCACCAGAAATGAACACAACCGTGAAGTAAAAGTGTTTAATTGGTTTCTACTCTTGCACTCTGCAACCCCATTTGTTAAAGGCTATATGCAAAGGAGGTATAATAAAATAAGAAGCCATGAATGTCTGAGAAAAATGGGAGACATGTTCATAAACATTATCACTACGAAAAATATGAATGGAAACACCAAACTGAATTCCAACTTCATTATAAAAGGATTAGAATATGGAAAACAACTCCAATTGATATTTCTAAGAACAACTAAGTGTATCGAAAATAATCACCAATCCAAATTACAAAAATATTGATATAATTTTTCATGTGATGGCAAATGATTTGTGTGCTTTGGGATATCAACATAGCTGAGATATCAAGGTACATTTATAAGTTTATAAAAGAAAAAAGTAGATGTAACAAGACTTAAGCCCCAAATATTGGAGTGGACTAAGGGAAAAAGAGACAAAGCTTTGTTGGGGACACTCCTAGGAAAAGAACTACAACTATTTTTCCTAATTGAGGCAACTCACACAACAAGATGGGCATATACACACACATAGCATTACATAGGATTGGGCCCAAGCCCATATATAAATATATCTAACACTAACTAAATAAGAAAACAAAGTATAAAATATTAGAAATCGTGGAAACTGTGAAATTAAATAAACTAATCCCAAGAGATCATTTATAAGATACTCTAAAATTTAGGTATAATAATATTTCATGCTATGAGGCATTCAAGCAAGTCATTGAACAAAAGAAGTTTCAGCAACCTTAAGTAAATGCATAATAAAAATTTTACATTTTTACAAGTTTTGGAAGCATTTACCTGAGCTTCTTGTTCATAGTCCAATGAAGGCTCTGAACCTTTCATTGGCTGCGTTTTTTCAGTCCTTTGAATAATTGAGTTGCTAGGATTAACATGTAAACTGCAAAAGGAAGATGTGTACATAAGAGATTATAGGAACATTTGTTTGTACTGTAAAATAAATCATTTTTAATAATAGATGGCTTAATTGCATGCGGAAAACAAAATACATAAAAATTCATGTCAATCATATCTTCGTTGAGCAGATAAGTTAGCCAATTTTGGTATTAGTTCACAATGTTATGCATGGTGGGATGATTTACCATCTTTTGTAAATTCTGATTTCTTTCAGAGATAGATTTCAACTTCCTTGTTATAGGTTTCTTAGTGTGTTTTGGTCTAGACCCTACATTCTTTTTTCTCCTTTATTTTATGGATTAGGGGAGACACCGCAACCACATATATATCCTTTAAATTAATTTGAGGTGTTGCACACTCTAAATATAGAGACTTTAAGTACTCTAATATGTTAAAGGACGAGATTTAAGCCTAACTGAAGCCCCACAAACCGGCTTGTAAGGTGAAGATTGCACTCACTTATATATTATGAATTGTCTTTATCACTAGTCGATGTGGGACTTCCAAAAGTTGTTAATTGTGGTGCCAGCATAGTTGGGATAGCAATTAACATTGTGATTATTTAGCTATTTAGAAAAAGAAAAAATGTCAAGAGAATGTTTTGTTATACATACATACATACATGCATTTAACTGGACACGGCAACCTGTGAAAATGCATGACATGTTCCCAATTCAAATTGACAACGTTTTTGTAACAAATTTCAATTAATGCTACTACATGGGAAACTGTCACCAGACAGCAAAAAGAAACATGCTTTTGGAAAGTTTTATTATTTATTAGGCCTTTAAATTACCTTCTATTGGAAGTATACTTATGCCTTTGTGGAGCCAAACGAATTCTCATTCGG
>Ga0209389_1005340_pt1 | contig 10927 bp, 10 predicted proteins | sample CowpearedBW_FD_187526 | JGI IMG/M metagenome (GOLD analysis project Ga0209389, IMG submission 187526) | Root nodule microbial communities of legume samples collected from California, USA - Cow pea red BW (SPAdes) (version 2) | ecosystem: Host-associated > Plants > Roots > Nodule | place: USA... | reverse complement strand
TTTTGATGTTGCCTATACTGTTGGAAGTGAAATTGTGCTTTGGCACTTTGCTGAGGTTGTGGCGCTAGGCCCTACACATTATCACACTTATTAGTGCAATTAGCTTGAATATATCCTTTGTTAATTGGCAACCTCAACTTCTTCCTCATGTAATTAGGAATCACCATTTCCTGTATTTTACATAACTCATTCATCAAGCTTGCGAATTCTAGAGGCTTTGTGGTACCTTTTAAAATGGGTTCAAGGATGGTTATCTTGAATAATTCCTCACTAATGATATTAAGCACATCTATGAGGTAACCTCTCATGATGTAGTAAATTAATTGAGTTCTATCCATTGTCAAACCAGATACATGTGAATTTAGTGTCACATTTGAGAATAAAAATGTGACCCAAATGTTTATGAGAGTCCTCATACTGCTCCTTGGTATCTTTTGTGGTTGTCCCTACCTAGGTCAAATGTCCTCCCAGCCACACATAGTTCTACAATAATTTGATCAGGACTTACATCGTTCATCATGTTTTTTAACTCCTCATTCTCTTCATTAGACATGTTTCTAGATGCTTCCAATAATCTCATGACAGTGCCTCTATCATACTTAATCCTTCTGCTCCTAACCTTGGACACTTTGGATGTCTCATTTTACTACTTTAAGGGTAAGCATTGGAATAGAATTCATAAGGTGAAGAGAGAGTTTCCACGTCATTTCCACATCATTGCCACATTTGCGCCATGTCAATTAGCCTGTCCACGTCATTGGGCCAGCATTTTCAACCCATAGTGGCATTTTTGTAATTTTACTGACCAAAATGACATTTTTATAAATATGTGGATCTGTGGTGATGTGACCACGAGTTTGAGTATGGTTTAAGGTTCTTGGATAGCCATCTTCTTCCTTCATTTTCCACACGTTTTGGAGCGTTTTTTAGCATTTGTATATTGTTTCAGTCTGTTTTCTTCATGGTGGTCATGTATTTTTGTTTACCTTTGCTTTGTAATTTCAATTCCATGGCTTTCTTATCTAGTGTATTGACTACTTGAAGAAGATGCAATTAAGCTTTGAGGTTCTATTTTGCATTTGCGTTTTGGTCTTTCTTCATCTTTATTCTATGATGAATGGATAATCTTAATATGTTAATGCTTAATTTATAGATTGGGTAGCGTGTTCTTGGTTGATTTCGTTCATGCTTAATGAATTAGGTCGGCTACCACAAATGAATAAATGTATGCATTGCTTAATTGTGCATTGAAACACATTTTTGACCTTCACTTAATGGGTTTGAACGTGTGGATTGGGTGAGACCAGAACCCTAATTTCATGACCCATGATAAGCAAAAATTGCATTCGAATTCAAGGAAGTTAATACTATTTTTAATCTATTTTATTAAAATTTGCAAAACCATTTTTCATAATTCTAAAATTTAATCTGAATTTGCCAACTCCCTCCCCCTTATTGTTATGTTAAATTGTATCTGGAAAGCTTTGAATGAAAGGTTTGGTCATTGGGAGCCAACCTTGGGTTAACTCTTAAGTACTGCATTTATATGTTTTATTTGTTTGGGTATGACCTCAATCATCTATGCAAAAGTATTTAACAATTATAAGAAAAGCGTTCTAAAGAAAACCTATAAATGAGCTAAAATATGCCTCCAATAAATAAGCATGACTCTATTTTTATAAACTTCAAAGGATTGGCTTCAACTAAATTCATGGTGACTGCACTTGGTGTTTCCCTCCATGGTGGGTTTCCTTCTACTCAAGCCCCTTGTACAATTGTCAGCGCAGGAGTGCTCAAGGTTTCTTTGCTATGAATTTTTATTCTATTATAACTACATTGCAATAGTCAACTACAATTTCGTAGCTAGGGTTTCCATTCTTCAATTCTTCCAAAAAAGTACTGCAATTCACGCAAAATGTGTTAGATTTTAACACATCTGGCTCTCCATAACACTTCTATAAATTATAAAAGTAAAAGAGGGTTCATTTAATAAAAGTAAAGTACATTACATTAGGTTCAAGTGCCAAAATCATGTATAAAATCAAGTAAGATAGACACTTATCAATTATCTAGTTTTGGTGTCATAGGACATAAGAGATTATGGGATGTATACTTTAGATACAATCAAATTTGGGTGCATACTTAAAGAGTGCAATTCTATACACTCATTGATGATTTAATCTTAATTTTATTGTATAATAACTATTTTCAATATATTGTTTTAAGTAGGATTTCTTTAAGTGGGATAAATGAGCTTTGAAAGAAATTATAAGATACAATAAGCTTTTAAGCCTTGTTAGACAAAATCATTTGTGATGACATATATTCTTCTAACCTAGATAATTTTAACAAAGTTTAGTTTCAAACCCACAACCCTCCTTTTTCCTTCCTTCTAACCATGTATAAAATCAAGTAAGATAAACACTTATCAATTATCTAGTTTTGGTGTCATAGGACATAAGAGATTATGGGATGTATACTTTAGATACAATCAAATTTGGGTGCATCCTTAAATAGTGCAATTCTATACCTTCATACATGATTTAATCTTAACTTTATTGTATAATAACTATGTTCAATATATTGTTTTATGTAGGATTTCTTTAAGTGGGATAAATGAGCTTTGAAAGAAATTATATGCTAAAATAAGCTTTTAAGCCTTGCTGGACAAAATCATTTGTGATAAATTATTTGTGATGACATATATTCTTCTAACCTAGATAATTTTAGCAAAGTTTAGTTTCAAACCCACAACCTTCCCTTCTTTTTCCTTCCTTCTAACCATGTATAAAATCAAGTAAGATAGACACTTATCAATTATCTAGTTTTGGTGTCATAAGACATAAGAGATTATGGGATGTACACTTTAGATACAATCAAATTTGGGTGCATCCTTAAAGAGTGCAATTCTATACACTCATAGATGATTTAATCTTAACTTTATTGTATAATAGCTATGTTCCATATATTGTTTTAAGTAGGAATGTCAACGGGGAGGGTAAGGTACGGGTAGTAGGTCCTTCGTACCCTACCCGCTAGATATATATTCTCCCCGTACTTAAACCTATATCCGTCGGGTATCCGTTATGCAGGTACCCACATGATTTTTTAATATTCACGGATACTCGCGGGTATTTACAAATAAATATTTAATAACATATTTTAATCATAAATTCAAAAAAAATATAATACATAACATTCATAAATTTTAAACAAAGTCCAAATAACTCATTTAAAAAGTGTTGAATGACAGTTTACGAAGAAATGAATTTTTTTTAAAACTAATTGATAAAAAATATAACTCATTCAAAATCAATATGTTAATCATGATTTTTTGCCTGTTACCTACAAGTACGAATTTTTTTGGCATCCCTAGTTTTAAGTAAGATTTCTTTTAAGCCTTGTTAGACAAAATCATTTATGATGACATATCTTCTTCTAACCTAGATAATTTTAGCAAAGTTTAGTTTTGAACCCATAAACTTCCCTTCTTTTCCTTCCTTCTAACCATTAGATCACCTTTGTAAGGCCCACTTTATTTCTTTGTTTTTCTGCCCTAATTTTTAGGGGTCTATCCTAAGTAGATGGGCCTAAAGGCTGGCCCATAGGGAGGCCCCTAAAGCAGCTAAGGTCCCTCATTTTGCACTCACTTGCCAAAATCACTGCTCTCACTCTTCCCTTTTCTCCCCACAGAAGCTCTGCTAGAATTTGGGTCTTACCCTTCTTTGTGTTACCTCAACTCCATTTTTCAATCCACGTAAGTTGATTCTTCACCATGCTTTCTTTATTCTGAGCTTTGTCATCATGATTCTAACTAGGGTTCACCATGGTAACCCATTTGAATCTGTTCCTCTGTTTTTTAGCTCGTGAATCTACTCCGTGGTCTGTCGTACTCACTTGCTTGGGTGTCGGGATATTCTACTAGCTCTTTCTAGGTATAGGAAGCTAGGGTTTCGTATCTTGAGTTTATTTTGCATGCTTTTGGTTCTGTTGTGCATTTCTAGTGATTGTGTGGTGCCTACTTTGGAATGAATATGCTTGGTATGTTGTTTGGGATAACTCTCTGGTTGTACATGCGTTGAATAGTGAGGGAGAACTACTATTTTTGCTCAAGCGAGCTCGCCTCGCTTAGGCAAGAGTAGCAGAAGCTCGCCCAGTGGTTTTAGCTCGAACGCTTGCTCACGTGAGAAAAAACTGAGTTTTGAGCGAAAAGCCATCTCGCTTAGGCGAGTCGCCTAAGCGAGAGTTCGCGAAACCCCAGGACCTCAGTTCGCAATCTCGCCTAAGCGAGACCCTGCAGCTTGAGCGAGAGCACTGCTTTTGCCTTAGCGAGGGCTCCTAGCTTGAGCGAGACCTGATGCAAATTTGCATTATTTTCTCACATGCTTGTTATTGATGGTATGATTGGATGGTTTGCTCTAGTTAAAGTGAGAGGCATGCGAGTATGTATGAAATCTTTGATGTTTTATGTAAGACCCAACAAATTTAAATAATTAAATAAATAATTATTTAATAAATGCAGGTCGTGAGAGCCTTTATGGCATTTAATGTGATTTGTTATGATGTGCAAAAGTACTAGCTCAAATAGTTAAGGGTACTTAGTTATGTTGAAAGGACTTGGGTTTGAGTCCTATGTATGCTAATTGTATGCTATTTTAATAAGTGTATTATTTTAATGTTAAGTTTGAACGTGAGTAGTGATAATGTAATCCTAAAATTATAGCAATTATCACAAATCATATATTAGTTGAATTAGTTGTGCACTTGCTTTGTGATTGAATGGTTGTGTGTTCAAACTTTGCTAAAAACGAATTACACTTTCTTTTTGCCAAATTTTCTTTTGGCATGAATATGAAAGGACAGAGAAACCCTAGCTGCAAGAAGGGCAGCCTAGGGGGCTGGGAAGGCAACAAATAATGGTCCTTGAATGGCCATTAACATCTAATTCAAAGCCATTTTCGTTTTCCTATCATTAACAAGCATTAAGGCTTAGTTAATGGTCAAATTAAGGTGAGTTTTTGGAGAGGAAAGAGAGAAAACGTGAAGGAGCAAAGGGAAATTTGGCATTGAGAAAGAGAGTTCTGAAGGAGGTTTTTGAGTGAAAGTTCAAGACACCAAGTGCATTTGAGAGGAGGCACGGATTGGATTGGTGGTGGTGCAAGAAGGGTTCCAATCATTCAAACTGAGCAAGGATTTCCATGTTAGTGGAGTTCCTTTACGTATGTATATGTTCTACAATTATTTTCGCATTATACTGCATAAATATCATGCCTCTGCATGATCAAAATCTCTCTAATTATGTTGTTTTTCGTGTTTCTGGAAAATATTCAGAAACCGCTTAGCGGCTTCGAATATACTGCCAGGCGATGCATGAGAGTTAACCCAATTCTGGGTTTTTTTGTGATGAACCGCCTGGCGGCAAGGGTGACTCCGCCAGGTGACGCAAACACGGTGCAAAAATGCTATTTTTCGTACTTTTTGCGCAGAAAAAACCGCTAGGCGCAGGTTTTATACCGTTAGGCGCCAAGCTCTTGATTTCTAGGCGCTAGGCGCCACAGATTTTTCTGGTTTGCGTAGTGTTTGTAAAACTGCATTTCTCGATTCGTTAACCGTCCGATTCAGGTAAAATTTTGACAGGCGATTCATAACACGTTGTTATTCACTTTGAACGGTGGAGATTTGCATTGGATGTCTGCTGCTAGAGATATACATCACTAATGATTGGTTGTTTGAATTCCCTCATAGTATGATTACTAATGGATGATTAAGTGTGCTCAAGTGCTGGTATGGCCTTGATTGGTGAATGTGTGTGTGTATATATATATATATATATATATATATATTATGTGCCAAAATTAAAATAGAAAACAAAAATAAATGTAGATTAGAAAAAATTAGTTGTTCACATTTTTCTTCATGTTCAATTAAGATCTTGTTACGAGAATGGATAATTCAGTTCGGTCTGACTCGACTCATCACAGGTTGGTAATTTAGTGAGTCAATCAAATCTGACTCACTTATTAGCGAGCCAAAGAAATTCGAATCTGATCCACTCCACCACGGGTTGGTGGGTTAAACGGGTTGACTCACTAGCTTACTTAACTAAAAAAAAATAGAATTTTTTCTTTCTTCAATCTCAAAAAAACTAAATTATAATTATGATTAAAATCTAAATGAACTTCAATATAATCCAAATGCAATCAAAAAGGATGTTAAACACCAACTACAAACTAAAATCACAAAAATACCAATGTGTTAGTTAAAAAATAATCTAACTCGAACCAAACGCAAAGTCCAACATAATTAAAACACTTGTATAATCCTTTATTTGCGAGTTGGTGAGCCAACCTGACTCACCACGGGTTCAACCCGAGTGAGCCAAGTTCTAGGTGTGCGTCGGGTAAAAATTAACCCATATTAAAATTTGTAAAAAATTTCTAACCCAACTCGGTTCGAACCCGTGGTGCACTACAAAAAAAAAAGTTATTTAGAGAAGGTTAATTTTTGGAGGTTAAAAAAAACCTCCACAAATAAATATGATATAGGTTAATTATAATGGTTTATGTAAGTGCTAATAATATAGGGGTTTTATTTATTTTGAAGAGGTTTATGACCCCTAGAAATTAATCTACATTTTCCCTTCAATGCATTCACACGTTCATTCCTAGAAAACCTAAGCCTCCTCAGCCACGAAATATTGTTCGTCCCTCTCGAAAACCTAAGCTTTTCCTCGAATCAGCTTCACTCTGCGATTCACTCTGTCGTAGCTCTTTTTGTCACACCATCTCCGTCGTGGCCTCAGTAGCTAATCACGATTCAGTCTCCATCATAGGCTCCTTAGTAGCCTTCGTCCTAGCCTAAGTAGTGAATCAGTCACTCCATCACACACTCTCTGTCACTCCGTTATAGACAGCCCTATCGCTCATCGGAGTTGTTCGCCCTGTTCCGTCACTCTATCACTCCATCGTAGTTGTTCGCAGCTTAGGAGCATGCACTTCCGATTGATTTTCCAGCATTCCACTTTCGATTCACCTGCACTCATGGTACCGCGATTCACACTTTTATCTAATTTGTCAAATAGGAGAATGTTGAAACCTAACTTGTGATTCATTGCTATGTTTGAACATGTATTGACGTTCTTAGGATGCGATGTTTGTGGGTTTATTTGTGATGCAATGTAAATTGTTCTTAATTATATATTACTTATCATGGACTTGCATAAAAGCATTCATTCTTATTTGGATTCATATATTATTTAACCATGAAACAGTCGTTCTTATTACTAACTATTTTTAAATGTTAATGGTAGAACATCTCAAAAAAATCTATAAGTCATTTTCTCGGGTTCCATTGCCATAACACCTATGGAATGTTGATGACATGCAACAGCTTTCTAAAATCATTGGAAGTGCAAAGACACGTGTTGAGGGTTGTTCCTCATTCTAAAAAGTTGCTATCAAGTGAGACTCATTGTTTAGTTTACAGAAAGATATTAATGCATTTAGATATCTTATTAATATTTTTAATTGAGAGTCTATTTTATCATAAGTCGAGGTGACTTTTATGTGTTTCACTTTACAAGCTATATTAGAGAAAGGTTTGCAATATCCTATATGAGGAAAGTGTTTTGACTTGTTTTGCCTGCTCATGTATTTATGTTTTTTTTGTTGTTGAATTAACTGATCAATACTAAGAATTTCTAATGTTAATTGAGGGCGAAAGATGTAAAAGGATTTATGATTAATCCTCTCATCTATGTTTCTGACAAGATGGATCCTCATCATATCTCAAATCCAAGTGTTGACTTCAAAATTATTTAACTTGTTGATTTAGTTCTCAATATTTTGAGATAGTAAACTTCCTGAATGCGTTTTGGTTTGTATGGAGTTTGATTCTTAATTCTAACTCTATAGGTGGATCAAATGGGTATTCATTCTACCTCTAATCTTCAACCAAGGACAACTTTGTGTGGAGATTACTTTTATAATTATTTTCACTTGTGGCCTGGACATCTTATTTGATGGAAAGGTTTGTATCTTACATAGTGTTTTTGCTTCTTTACATGGTGAAACATTGATAATGAAAACTCCTACACGTCTTTTATTGTATTTTCAGACCCCTAAAATCAAGAAGTTTGTTTTGCATGAAAAAGGGGACGGGAACCAAGCTTGCCCTCAGTGCAAAACTAGATACAAGCGCTTAAAGGGTAAGTCTTCAACCAATATTTACTTTCATCTCTCTGTTATATTACTTAATAATGCAACTCAATATGCATCAATTGCTATCACATCCTTTCCTTGTGTTTGGCTTAAGAATTTTTTTTTTTAAATTGTTAACAAAATAAAGGAATAAAGGCAACCATTGTGGAGGGAGTTGCCAATAAGTCCAATCAAGATCAGTCCTGGAATGATTCAAGTGAGTACTATTCTGGTCTGAACTCTACGTTGGTCAAAATGTTGTAAATTTTGTGATTGAACCAACAAAATGTTATATATTCTTGTCTGAAATCTACCAAGTGGTACTTCAACAGCCTATATTATCACTTTTTTGTTAACTATTCTTTATGATTGAACCATCACTTCTCTTTTCAGGTTTCAAAGTCTTATGTTGGAGTTGCTTTAATGGTTTTAGATATTGCAATATATTACAAAGAGCTTATAGAAAGGGAGGAGCGAGAGCAAGAAAGGGAGAAAGAGCTAGACAGGCATAAGGCTGATCATAATAAAATGATGGTCTTGATAGTGGTTCTAAAGATAGAAGGTTAGAAATAATTTAAATAAGTTGGAAAATCTGAATATAATGTAAGCATCTTTTCATTCTAATTACTACTATAATTAGATTACACAAAAATTCATTTATTGCCATATTCTACAGCAAAAGTGTTTTTCATTGTAACTCATAATTTAGCATCCTTGCACGTTTGTAAGCATTAAGACTTCTAGGTTGCCATGTAAATTTTGAGGAGGTTCGATGTCTAGATTTCTTAAAATATATTTGTCCATTATGAACTAATAACACTAGTAATTTCTTTTTTGCTAGATCAACATTAGGAACAGAGGGCAAATTCTTACACCACTATAAATATACTAGTCCTATTAGATGCCACTTAAGTTGGAAATTTACAAAGGCAACAGGTTCAATTTAAGTTAATAATTGCATCCATGGAGCTATGAATATGACTTTAACTTCGTTTTAGTTTTTTAGATTTTTGATAGGTTAATGCCTCTGGAATAAACTACAATAATCTGATAAACAATTTTAGACATTTAAGTTTGGATTACTATTTTAAATTTTATCCTTCTCATTAAGGATTTATATTTTTTGTTTCATTTTTTCTAACTTCTAAATTTTAAATTTTCGCTTTAATATTTTTCTTTTATCATTTTAGCAAGTTGGTGATGCAAATGAGCCCGAGTATTTATTGGGTACAAGCGCTTCGAGAAAGAATCGTCAGAGGATTAGGAAGAACGACAACAAAGAGATCAATAGTTTTATTTTTTTATGAGTAGTTTTAAACTCTAAACTCAGTTTTTTATATTTAGATCATTATGTATTTGTTTTTCCAACATTATGTTTTTTTATGTATTTTTTTCAACATTATGTATTTTCTTTATTTATATTTACATTGTAATTGTTAATACTTTATCAAATCATTAATAAAATTAATTTTGGTTAATTTTTGTGTACTTTACAAATTTATATATTTTGTTTATTTTTTATTATTAAAATAATTTCATTAAATTATTAAATTATAAATGTAGGTAGGTAATAATAAATAAAGGAGGTTTTAAACCTCCACGAAATAATAGTCACTAATAGAAGAGGTTAAAACCCTCCATAAAACAACCTCTGCAATATAATTTAGATACCAGGGGTCGTTCAAAACCTCCAAAAATAATTTGTGGCAACTCTAATTGTGGAGGTTTAGAAAACCTCTGCAAATTAATTTGTGGAGGGTGAAAACCCTCACAAATTGAAAAAAAAAAACCTTCACTAAAAAATAATTTTTTTTGTAGTAGTGGGTCGGGTTAGCTCGCGGGTTCTAATCCATTTTGACAGCTCTAGATATGAAAAAGATCAAAGTTCATTTATGACTGTGAGTTTTAGATGGTGTCCTAACACAAAATTATCTATTTACGTCACAACTTTTATGTTATGTGGTGTAAAAGCCAAAACACAAACTAAAGCAGAAAAATCGTAACTGAAATTTAAAATGAAAGAATTTATAAAGCCATAAAAATAAAAGGAAATTCAATCTTTTGTGGTGGTGTCTTCACTGATCTCCTTAACCAGGTGACCTTGATACTTAATCAAAGTTAAAGAACTTTTCTGATTTTGAAGACCCTCGCTTTCCTTCTTCTTGTGCATCTTCAGACTCATCTTCATTGGAGGGATTATCTTTTCCTTCATCATGTGCAACATCAGATTTAGTGCTTTCTAAAGATTGCACTTTCTTTGATCCACTTGATCTACCCACTTTAGTGTTCGTGTTTTGTATGCTTTTAGATTCACCGACTTTAGTATTGGTGTTGTGAGATTATTATTGTGACTGTTGTTGTTTTTGTGGTTGTTGCATATTGTTGTTGTTGAACTTTGATCTCCCTGATTGAAAGGGTTGTCCCCAAGCCATGTCATATATTGCCTAAACTCAGTTGGTCTCATGCATTGTAATAGTTAGTTGTGCTGCTACTACTGGACAAAGTTGTAGAGGACTTCATGAAATGGAATATATAAGCCTTATGTGTGGGAGTTAGCTACTACTGAATGTATTAAACACCAACCATTAAAGATTGAAGTGCATTTTGATGTTGCCTATACTGTTGGAAGTGAAATTGTGCTTTGGCACTTTGCTGAGGTTGTGGCGCTAGGCCCTACACATTATCACACTTATTAGTGCAATTAGCTTGAATATATCCTTTGTTAATTG
>Ga0209389_1005334_pt1 | contig 10930 bp, 11 predicted proteins | sample CowpearedBW_FD_187526 | JGI IMG/M metagenome (GOLD analysis project Ga0209389, IMG submission 187526) | Root nodule microbial communities of legume samples collected from California, USA - Cow pea red BW (SPAdes) (version 2) | ecosystem: Host-associated > Plants > Roots > Nodule | place: USA... | reverse complement strand
ATGCCACGTGTCACGTCAGTATTGTGCCACATGTCAAGTTAGTAAGGTGACACGTGTCAAATCATTGTCTGAATCTCAATTTGGTCCATATATTTGTTATTTTTATTACATTTCAGTCCATTTTTTACACATTTTAAAAAATATGGACCTAATTGAGACTAAAAGAAATCTTAGGACCTATTTGAGATTTTTCAACAAAAACATGGACAAATGGAGTATTTTAACATATTTTTTACATTTTTTATCTTTGTAATTTTTCACACTTGTAAAAAATAAAATAATTTGAATATTTAGGTGTATAAATTCAAAACAAATAATTTTAAAATGTATATATAAGTTATAATTAAACTTATTTACTAATTTAGCATCAAATTGGATAGAATAAAATTTGATAATTTTAAAAAAGCATGAATACTAAATCGAACAAAAAATCAAAATAGAAGACTAAATTGAAAACAAATATTATCACTGTAATATATCACGATAAAAAACTGTCGTGACACGACACAAACGTGACATGTGATAATTTATAAATATTTAGAAAAAAAATTAAAAGTTAAAAAAATAAAAAGTTTGACCGCTTAACACGTATTTTGTACATACACAGTATTATCTCCGGTGAAAATAAACAAATTGAACTCTTCTTAACAATTAAAAGACTAGATTGAACTATCTAATAATAAAAAAATAAATTGAACCAAAATAAAAAATTTAAAACATTAAATCAATAATTATACCACGAGTAATTAACCTATCTTATGGTTGGTTCGGTGAAAGAGGTGAACGTACACATCTGACAGGGACAATAACCTACACACGCTCTCACCACACATTTAATTCACTTCACTTACTTTATTAACTCTCATATTGCGAATCTTTACTCCATCTCATAATATCGTATCATCTCATAATATCGTATCGCAATCATGAACTGTATCGCCGTATCACGTGATACAATAAGTGCCATCCCTCCATGGCAGAAACCGTAATATTCTCCAAACACTGAGCCCAAACACTTCTGAGACTCGTCCGAGAAACTTTGTCGTTACTTGGGGGATCTGAACCCAGTAAAACTGGCTTTCTTGAATTTATTCCCTCCTTCGCCCAAGCATTTTTGCTCTGTTCTCACCCCCACGATCTCTCAAATGACCTTCTCTGTCCAGTGGAAATTTGATGAACGGTTCATATTCGACATAAAACTCTAGGTGTAGATGTGGGAAACTATTACCCCTCTCCAACTTTTACTACAAGCCGAAACGACAGCTGTCAGCTCCAGATTCTAGCCGATTATTTAGACAAAACTAAGCCGGCTTAGTGGGGCCCACATCCAACTGAACTTGAAATATAAGTCAGTGTCGCTCTCTTATAGCTTATCGAGAATTATGATAACTTGTTACAATAAGCACGATGACTTATCATCTCCCTTCCCTGTCGCGTCCTATATAAAATAACCTATTTCAGCAAGTTCATGTGTCCTATATATATATAGAGAGAGATTGGTAATTAGAGATAGAGAGTGAGTGAGAGTATATTTGGACATTTCTTGCAAGAGAGAGAAAGTGGAGAAGAAGAGAAGAGAGAGAAAGTTCTGGTCTTTTGGGTTTCTCTCTTGGTGTGGTGTGGTGGTGCGTTATATATTCGGAGACCTTGCCTCCCATGTGACTCGGAGTTTTGAAGGTGAGAGCTTCTCGAAACCCTTTCTCTCTCTTTCAAGTTTCGGAATCTGCTGTTTTAAAGTCTGTAGCTTTTATGTGTATTTTAATTTCGACTTTTCCTTCTTTTTCTTTCCTTTTATAAAACACTTTATGATGTTTTCTCTTGCATCTTGGATTCCCTTATGGGATTAAAGCCGCTTTCGTTCTCTAGCTTTGATCTTATGGAATACACTCAATTTCTTGTGCCCTTTTGTTTTTTCCCCTAAAACCTTCTTTCTCCGCTCTGTTTTGGTTGATTTTTTGGACATAGAAGCTCTTCTTTCCTAAATGTTTTCTTGGGGCTAGTCAAATGAAACACTACCGGTCTTGATTTTCTTGTCTGCATTTTTTGTTTGGTTTTCTCGTGACTGGTCGGCGTGCAATTTCTCTAACCGCCCATTTTTTTTAAATAATTTTTTTGTCCGCAGATCTAGTTTATAGTTGCTCACTTTGGTACTTATCTGATCGAAGGCGAGGCAGTTACGATGTCATCTCTCAGTCGGGAGTTGGTGTTCTTAATCCTGCAGTTTCTGGATGAGGAAAAGTTCAAAGAAACTGTTCACAAGTGGGGCTTGTTCCATTTAAATTCTGTGGCGTTATTATTATTATTATTATTTTGGTCATCTCTACTTGTGTTGATTAGTTTTTATCACAATAATTATCTGACCAATTATTATTATTATTTTTAAATATTAGACTGGAGCAGGAGTCTGGATTTTTCTTTAACATGAAATATTTTGAAGATGAAGTGCACAATGGTAATTGGGATGAGGTTGAGAGGTATCTCTCTGGTTTCACCAAAGTAGACGACAATAGGTATTCTATGAAGATATTTTTTGAGATAAGGAAGCAGAAGTACCTGGAGGCACTAGATAAGTAAGTTCTCAACCAGTTTACAGATGCATTCTGTTGAGACTCAATATTAAGTATTGAACTTCAGCTGTTTTAATTTATATTTTGTAGGCATGATCGGTCCAAGGCTGTGGAAATATTAGTGAAGGATTTGAAAGTCTTTGCCACATTTAATGAAGAACTTTTTAAGGAAATCACACAGCTTTTGACATTGGAGAATTTTAGGTATGGATATAATTGGTAGATTGGTTTAAAACATATGTAAAAGACAGAAAGTGATTTCCTTGTTATAGGGAGAACGAGCAATTGTCCAAGTATGGTGATACGAAGTCTGCAAGGGCAATCATGTTGGTTGAGCTCAAAAAGTTGATTGAGGCTAATCCCTTGTTTCGAGATAAATTGCAATTTCCCAACCTTAAAAACTCAAGGTTACGGACTCTCATCAATCAGAGGTAATTAATTTGAAGGTCTAAAATCATTTCAATAAACATACAACTGTACTCTATGCTCTGCATGTAATAACTTATTGGTATATACTGTATATCTGATATTGCTTTTGGTATGTCTGCATAAAAGTTACAATTGAAGGAGGTGTCATCTGCCGTTTTCCATATTTACATCTCTATTTTGTTTAGCGTACACATGTTCATGCTATGCTTATCCAATATTCTGACCGTTGAAACCTATTGCACTTTTTACGTGGAAGCATTGTAATTTTGTTCACAGAATGTTTTTATTATATCCTCTAATACTTGACTGTTTAGTTCCTTCTTTAAAGCTTCTGGCATGTAGATGGGTTACTGCATATGCTTTTGCAATGTAAATACTATTTAAAGTTGACAAGATAATCTTTTATGATGGGATAACTGAGATTTTTTCTTTTCTTTTTATTTTCCTGTTTCAAAATTAAATTTCAGCTTGAATTGGCAGCATCAACTTTGTAAGAATCCCCGGCCAAATCCAGATATAAAAACACTTTTCGTGGATCACTCGTGTGGACAACCTAATGGTGCACGGGCTCCATCCCCTGCTAGCAATCCACTACTGGGATCATTACCGAAGGCTGGAGGATTTCCTCCTCTTGGTGCACATGGGGTGGGCTACTGAACTGATTTGGTTTCATAGGAGTTGTATGATATGTTATTTTGTTTTGGTTCTTTTTATGATGCTGGACTCTGTCACATGTATAGCCTTTTCAACCTACTCCAACACCGGTGCCAACACCCCTGGCTGGTTGGATGTCAAATCCAACAACTGTAGCACATCCTGCAGTCTCTGGTGGAGCTATAGGTCTTGGTGCACCATCAATCCCGGGTATTATATTCTTTTGCTTTCTTTTGTTCTCTAACTCTTGATGACTAGTTGTACTTAGGATGCTATGCTTGGTTTGTAATCTTTGACCTCTGATGTTTCATTGCCTTTTAAGCTGCTTTGAAGCACCCTAGGACCCCTCCAACTAATCCTTCTGTTGATTATCCGTCTGGTGATTCAGATCATGTTTCTAAGAGAACAAGACCAATGGGAATATCAGATGAGGTAATCTGGTTTCATTTATTGAAACATCCTATAGAATCTTGGAACTCAGGAATGCAAGTTATTAACTTTCACATTTCTGCTATGAATCTGTGTTTATTTTGTGCAGGTCAATCTGCCAGTCAATGTTCTGTCAGCTACATTTCCTGGTCATAGTCATGCTCAGGCTTTTAATGCACCTGACGACTTGCCGAAGACTGTCATGCGAACTCTGAATCAAGGCTCATCTCCTATGAGCATGGATTTTCATCCAGTTCAACAGACACTGCTTCTTGGTCTGTTACACTTTTAAGGCCTTTTATTAGTGTTTACGTGATTATAGTTACACGTATTAACTATTCATGCTTGAAATTGACTGAATTTTGTTTTCTTGATGCAATGTGTTAGTTGGCACGAATGTGGGGGACATTGCTTTGTGGGAAGTGGGCTCCAGGGAGCGGTTGCTGATGAGGAATTTTAAAGTGTGGGATCTTAGTGCTTGTTCAATGCCCTTTCAGGTTGCCCTTTCTCGCCTTATTTATTGAATTGTTGAGTTTGCAATGATTGAAAACATAACTAATCATAAACAATCCAGGCTGCTCTTGTCAAAGATCCGGGTGTTTCTGTCAACCGTGTGATTTGGAGTCCTGATGGGGCTTTATTTGGTAAAAGCTTTTCAAGTCTTCAAGTTTTGTGTAAATGTGAATAATGTATACTGTCAGACTAAAGGATTCTCTCATTTATCGATTTTTTCTGTTGAGCAGGAGTTGCTTACTCAAGGCACATTGTTCAGATATACTCTTACCACGGTGGGGATGAAGTTCGACAGCATTTGGAGGTATATGCACATGCAAACACTTGTATAATGAAGAGTTCTTTTTGCTTAATTTAGGTTTTATTGACCCTTTTGTGTAATTGTTTACTTGAACTTTACCAGATTGATGCTCATGTTGGTGGAGTTAATGATTTAGCATTTTCCCACCCTAATAAGCAGCTATGTGTCATTACCTGTGGTGACGATAAGACCATTAAGGTAGGTCTATCAAATCTTGAGCTTAGTTTTCTGATGTGAATATAACATGTGTCTAATTAAGTTATTCAATATAAGGTTTGGGATGCTGCTTCGGGTACAAAACAATATACTTTTGAAGGTCATGAGGCTCCAGTTTATTCTGTCTGTCCACATTATAAAGAAAACATTCAGGTACAGGTTGACTTTGATACCCAATGGGATAATGCTGGTTGAGTTTGTTGCCATATGATTCCTTTAGCTGTATAGGTAGAGTGCCCCATAGAAAATCCTTTGACAATGGTACTAATTTGTTTTCTTGTTGAAACTTTATCTGCTATAGTTCATCTTTTCCACGGCATTAGATGGAAAGATAAAAGCATGGTTGTATGATAATTTGGGATCTCGTGTTGATTATGAAGCTCCTGGTCGTTGGTGTACAACCATGGCCTACAGTGCTGATGGTACAAGGTTTGTATACTAACCATGGCTACTTGCACTCTAAATCTGAATCCTATTTTATTGTTGGATTATACTATCTGTTTTGATCTAATTTTGCTAAAACATTTCCTTGGCTTAAATGTATTTTATAGACTTTTTTCATGTGGGACGAGTAAGGAGGGGGAATCCTCTATCGTTGAGTGGAATGAAAGTGAAGGAGCTGTGAAAAGGACTTATCAAGGATTTCGGAAACGATCTTTGGGTGTTGTACAATTTGATACAACCAAAAATCGATATTTGGCTGCAGGTGATGATTTCTCCATTAAATTCTGGGACATGGACAATATTCAGCTTTTGACAACTGTTGATGCTGATGGTGGTCTCCCTGTAAGTTCATTATTTTATTACAATTTGGATAGCCATTATCTAGAGATAATAGTTGCTAATTGTTAGGGTTATCTTAATTCTAGGCAAGTCCGCGTATCCGTTTTAATAAGGATGGAGCTCTTTTAGCTGTTTCTGCAAATGAGAATGGAATCAAAATCTTAGCCAATGGAGATGGTATTCGTGTGTTACGTACATTAGAGAATTCTTTATACGATACATCTAGAACGTCAGAAGCCATGACAAAGGTAGAATTATATAGATGTTATACTTTCCTTTCTCTTGTTAATTAAACCTAGTCTGACATGATATTTGTGGCAGCCTGCAATAAATCCAATTTCAGCTGCTGCAGCAGCTGCTGCAGCAACCAGTGCTGCACTTGCAGAGAGGGCCTCATCTGTTGTAGCTATTACTGCAATGGTCTGGTTATCTTGTCTTTGTATCAGTAGGATCTTATTTACTTCAATGCCGCTGATTAAGGATCTCACTGCAATTGTTGCAATGCATATTTATTTTCATTACTATTGGTTTTTTTATCATTAACACTGTAAATTTCAACTTATCAGAATGGGGATGCTCGAAACTTGGGTGATGTTAAACCTAGAATTAGTGAAGAATCCAATGATAAATCAAAGATATGGAAGCTCACTGAAATCAGTGAACCATCTCAATGTAGACCCTTGAAGCTACCTGAGAATGTTAGAGTGAACAAGGTATGTATTTACTTGCTGTATTTGTCCTTAAAAGATCTTCATGTGGTAGATCATATCAAATATCCTTATTAATTTTCATAGCATTTTAATTACATTGGAATTTGTCTTTTTCAATGAACATGGTTTTAATGATTCCTGCATTCCCCTCCCTTTCTTGCATCCCCAATCAAAATGAAAGAACAACTGGGCAATTGTGACTATTGAACACCACCTCTGAATAATGAAATTTTATTGAATTCTAGCAGCACACTATTTACAAAATAAACACAGATCCAGAGGCAGCACTTCTTTACACTACAGCACACAAACCAGACTGAAACAGGGCTAACTCCCCCATTTCACAATAAATATTCTATGCCGCATTTACTAAATTCTCTCCTCTCAGTAACAGTCCTATGCTGGTCTTCTGGTCCTTTCTGTAGTCAAACTTTATTTCTGCTATTGGACCTCCTCCAACCCATCAAAGTCATGGGTTCTATCATGTGTCCTTCATTTCATTTAACTTATGAATACTATGTTAAGACCACCTTCAAATTTCCTGCTTGTAAGCTGATACTCCCTCCAAAACTGACGTTGTTTCTGATTTAATCTTCATCTTTGTTCTTTCAGATATCTAGGTTGATATATACTAATTCAGGTAATGCTATTCTAGCATTAGCTTCAAATGCCATTCATCTGCTCTGGAAATGGCAGCGAAGTGATCGTAATTCAACCGGCAAGGTGTGGGAATCTGCAAATTACTCTTCAGACATCACTCTTCTCTAGTCATACAATTCGGCATAGAAATTTTATTCTGATAATATTTATTTTTGCAGGCCACTGCCAATGTGCAGCCACAGTTGTGGCAACCTTCCAGTGGCATTCTGATGACTAATGACATTACTGATAGCAATACTGAGGATGCCGTTCCCTGCTTTGCTCTGTCAAAAAATGATTCTTATGTAATGTCAGCATCAGGAGGGAAGATTTCTCTGTTCAATATGATGACTTTTAAGGTGAGCTATTATCCATAGTCATTATTCAAGACTTTATTTGGTTTACAACTAACCAATTTCAATGTTCTTGGCCAAGTACAGACAATGACAACATTCATGCCCCCACCACCTGCAGCTACATTTCTTGCTTTCCATCCTCAGGATAATAATATTATTGCTATAGGCATGGATGATTCTTCCATTCAAATATATAATGTCCGTGTGGATGAGGTATCATTGCTGCCCATAAACATTTCCCGCTTAGTCTTTTGTCTGAGTAATAAGGTGTTACTGTGTTTTCTTTTTTCTTTGCAGGTTAAAAGTAAACTCAAAGGTCATACTAAAAGAATAACTGGTCTTGCTTTTTCTCATGTACTGAATGTGCTAGTTTCATCTGGGGCAGATGCTCAGGTAATAGTTGTCCCCTGTAGGTCTTTCTCTGAATTCTATGTTTTCTATGATTAAATTGTGTTGGAATCCCATATCGACTACAGATAAGGCAATTTCATAATATATAATTGGATAGGGTGCAAACCTCACCTTATAAAGCTGGTTTTGTGTTGAATTAAAAGTCTTATGTCTGTTGTGCAGCTTTGTGTGTGGAATACTGATGGATGGGAAAAGCAGAAATCTAGATTCTTGCAACTTCCTGCTGGGAGGACTCCACCAGCTCAGGCAGATACCCGTGTACAGTTTCATCAGGATCAGATCCGCTTCTTGGTTGTACATGAAACTCAGCTTGCCATTTATGAAGCAACAAAACTAGAATGTTTAAAGCAGGTTAGTTCATTAAATTCAGTTTTCAGTTAACTATAAATAATCAATTTTATTCTAGTCTAATGTCTGAAACGTGAACTGTAGTGGTTCCCACGAGAATCAGCAGCCCCAGTATCACATGCAACTTTCTCATGTGATAGCCAGCTCATATATGCCAGCTTCTTAGATGCAACAGTCTGTGTATTTAGTGCTTCAAACCTTAGATTACGTTGTCGAATCAATCCTTCTGCTTATCTTTCAGCCAGTGTCAGGTAATGCTTTGTTTGATAGACTTCTATAATACTTAGTATGATACTTGTCACAACTTATTAATGGCTTTCATTTTCCTCAATCTTAACTTTTGTGGTAAATTTTGTTTTGAAACTGTGAATTTGGGATATTTTTCGTTTTCTTTTGAAGCAACTGGGTTTGAAGTCATGGAAAATTCCAAGCAGTTCAATTTTTATTCTTGTTTCGTCTAGTTAATCTGTTTTTAAAGTCAAAACCTCATTGAAGTTGTGAACATTTTACATTTTCTTGCTATCAACATCCTTTGGAAATACAAGTTCTTCAAACTTCCAGACCAAACGAACTTTCATTTGAACTATACACTGGAATTACAGACCCATATGCAAATATCATTTCATGCTTATTATATAAATGATCTCAAAGGAAAATACATGAATGTTTTACCTTCTTTATTGTTTACTCTATAAAGATGGGAAAAGGAAGTCACTCTAAAGTGAATCTGATCTAATTAACATTACATATGATTCATTGATTCTTTATGAAGATTATTCTGTATTTGAAATTTGCTTGTTTTATATTATCTGACAATCGTTTCTGCAGTACTAGTTGAATACTAAGTGCATTGTTGGTTTCTATGCTGTGCAGTTCTAATGTACAACCACTTGTTATTGCTGCACATCCTCAAGAACCAAATCAGTTTGCTGTAGGATTATCAGATGGTGGAGTTCATGTGTTTGAGCCTCTTGAGTCTGAAGGCAAATGGGGTGTGCCTCCACCCAATGAGAACGGATCAACGAGCAATATAGCAGCTACTTCAGTTGGAGCTTCTTCGGATGAAGCTCAGAGATGATCCATGTCAGCCAAAGACAAGTTTCTTTTACATACTTGGCTTGCTGGCCATTTCAAGAACTAGGTATGTACTTATGTTAATGCAGGACACTCTCTGAATTAGGTCTATCCATTGTTGAACACATGCCAGAACAATGGACCAACCTTGAACCAAAACCTAAACCTTGTAATTGCCAAAATATGTGAAAATTTTCTTTAAGTCTAATGATGCTGCAGAGCAGAAGTTCTTGAGTTTAAACTTTTTCTGGTTATTTATTTAGATTGGTTTATTATCCTAACTTCTCTGTTGTAATCCCATGCACTCTTCATGTAACTTACTAGGATATCTTGTCTTCGGCTGCTCAAATTTTACTCATATAAATATATAAATTTTTTAAACGGTTTAGTTTGTGGTTCATGACATAGTGATGAATCTTTTTTTTCTCCACTTGACTCGGGATCATCGTAAAGTTTCCCCTCTCTGTGGTGGCTTTGGAAGTTGAGCAAATGGCAAACAATCAAAATAGAATTTCTTTTATTAATGAGTATTATTTGGATTTTTCTTTAAAGGTTTAGGGTTTAGGTAATTATTTTAGTCGTGAAATAATTATTATTCAAAGTTCAATCTATTACAATTACAGATGTAAAATAAGAAAATCAATTTCATCTCAATTTTCAAAATCTTTAAAGAATGAAAATTCTATATCCTAAATCTAACTTTAACATCATACAAAACTTCCACGTTTAATAATACTTTCAAATTCAATATTCAAATCGATAGATTACAAATAAGAACATCAACAGGGGACAATAATGAAAGTTGGATGATAATTAATAAAACCGAAATGGCAAATTGGGTACTTTAAAAAATTTGGGGGTGCATAAAGAAAATGTGGTGTTGTGAGAAGAAAATTTTCTGAGTTATGATTTTTAGTCTTTTAATGCAGAATCCAAGTGTGGAGCATTTCTTTCTGCACCCCCTTATTTCTTACTGAAGTCCCTAAGTCATAAAATCCTGCATATGTCCTTCTTAAATGTAATTGTAATAAAAAAAAATTAAATTCTTCTTTTGCTTTTGGTTTGCTTCCGGCGTTGTCATCTTCTCCACTACATCTCGTCCCAACAGTTGATCTTGTTGGTCTTAGTTTGTTTTCGTGTTCCCTTCTTTCCATGCAGCAGCTCCTAATCAACCAATCTCCCTTTCATCTTAACAACAAAGAGGTATGCATGTTTTAATAGGTTTAGTAGCTTCTCTGGTAGGGTTATGTAGGGTTCTGTTAGGGGTGCCATGCAGTGGTGCTACCTGAGGTTTTTAAATTTTTCCGGATTAGGCATCCTAGTATTAATTACCGGATGAACGTGAATCGGATTATAAAAGTTAGAAGTGTGAAGTTGGTAGAATAATGAATTAGACAATGTAGTATGCATAATCGGATTCAGAAGATCATAACAAATTACCTAATTCGATATATAAAAATGTGTATCAAATTACATAAATTGGTATATTTTCGGATCTGA
>Ga0209389_1005326_pt1 | contig 10937 bp, 8 predicted proteins | sample CowpearedBW_FD_187526 | JGI IMG/M metagenome (GOLD analysis project Ga0209389, IMG submission 187526) | Root nodule microbial communities of legume samples collected from California, USA - Cow pea red BW (SPAdes) (version 2) | ecosystem: Host-associated > Plants > Roots > Nodule | place: USA... | reverse complement strand
CAGGTTTTCTCTGCCTTCATCGGATAAACACAAACTTGTAATCAGGAAGCGGTTCAAACCAGAAACAATCCACAGAAAGGTAAGTAAGAAATTAGGGATCTGCTGTTCACAAACCTTTGCTATTACAATTACGGGTTTAGAGTGCACAATTCGAACTTCCGAGAGATCGAAAGCTTAGAATTCTAAGAAAAACAAGAGGACCTTTTAGCTGATTATATCGGTTATCCAACCATTTCAAGAAAATAAGTAACACAAATTTAATTTAAAAAATGAAATGGATAGTTTTATGTTCAATTTCAATTGATTTTTACTATACAATAAACATAATTGTCGATGAATTTTATAAACCAGTTAATATGAACATCCTAGTATAAAAGGGGGAAAATATAGAAATTGTCTAATGACCCACGTCATAAATCGTAAACCAAAGTGCTCCAGTAAAACGCCATTCAAAATACAATTATAATACGATTATATAATTTTAAATTAGTGATTTGATCCAAATTCGGTGCGACCAGACAGAGACTGGTAAGTTTACCAAAGGGTACATCTTTGGTTAGTATAAACTATAAAGACTGAAAGAAAAGTCACTAACATAACATAATATTCAATGGCAATTGTAAGCCATCATCCAATAACTACGCAAGAAAAGTAAAAGTTCAAGCATCCTAAGACTAAGACAAATGGACACTCAATCACAGAGTAGATAATACTGAATGATGACAGTGTCAATGCCCAAATAAAAAAAATTGCCCCAGGATGCACCATCTTCGTACTTTAACACATTTCGTATGAAACTTCTAATAGTACGGCATGTAACGATTTGGCCTTCTAAACCTAGGAACCTTCCTGCAGGATATTTTATGAATATGAAATAAAAAATCAAAACATCAATCAAAACCAGAGTTCACAACATATGCAAATTGAGATTAGGGGTGCAACATACCCATAACCATAAGGGGAGTAAAAGTAAGGAGGAGTATATGGCCTCCTGAAGCCATATGCCATGTAAGGATTAAACCGTCTAGGACGATGTTGTTTCATTCCAGGTACATTGGTCCTCTTAGGTAAAACCTATAAATACAAGTATCCAAATGATTAAATACTACTAAATTAACTTAACTATCACTTGGCTGATTCAAACAATAGTAACCTAGTTCAAATAGTAACTCAATGGACACAGCGTACCTTCAGTTGTCTGCCATGCAGTTCAGATTCATTCAAGAGGAGAGCCTCTTGAACAGCTTCAACTTCAACAAATTCCACATAAGCAAAACCTTTAGGCTGGCCAAACTTGTCTGTCAGTATAGTGACCCTGTTCACAGTACCACAGGATTGAAAGTGTTGTTGCACTTCTTCTGGTGTGCATGCATAATCAACCTGCACACACACAAATCAATTTCAAGGGATTTTTGATGCCGATAATATCAAGTTAATCAGAAAGGAGCTTACACTTGACTGAGTTATCTTAAAAAAAATAAAATAGATTCCAGATTTACATCCTGACATCATATAAGTGATAACATTGTTCAAGTAAAAAATTATAATATTACACAAATATTCAGAAAAATGAATCCTACTAAATATGAAAAAAATATATATATATAAAAGTGTACAACTTAATTATGATATTTAACTTGGAATTGCATAAATCTAAGGACAATTCAATTGAGAAACTCTTCAGAGCATAATTTCTCTTATCCTTCAATTCTATCTCCTCAATATCACCTTTTCTATTGAAATCTTTACATTAATACTTTTATCTAACATTAGACCTCTTGAAAACGATGGCAGACAGATCACCCTGCTACTGTGACAAATGTCAGTGCAACTCATCAACAAATATGTATTCGCCAACACCTCAAACAACAGAATAATTCACCAGTTCTTACTTCATGAACTCTTTCAAACTCATCAATTATTATTTATAACAACAAAATGCAGAGATAACCATCTTCCCAACTCCTCAAACATCAGAATTTCAACATTTCTAACTCCATAAACCACCAATTCCTATCACCAGGACGTCCAAAACACAAAAACCTTACCAAGCTACACGCTATTCATGTAAATTTAATTTATGTCCATAGTCATTTTACAGGCTCTTCTCAAACTTCAGATAAAACCCTTCCCTTCTACTCCTTGGTTTCAGCCTTTACAAATAGCACCAACATTTTTCTGGCATACAACTACTCCCAATGATGGGCAAAGTAGTAAAGGATGTACAAGAAAAGCCTAAACATATTAATCATAATTCTAACTTTTTATGTAAAAATTTCACTATTAGAATTTTGCATGATGTTAGAAGAGGGATAAAGGGGGAAAAAGTGTAAAATAATCATTCTCTTGAAACTCAATGATGTGTGAAAACACTTTATATGAGAAAGAAAATACCTAAAACACCATTTAGACTAATTTTACAGAGATGAAAGCAATTATGAGATAAAAGGACAGCAGGTAACAGTGGTTGCATGCCAATGGGCATGCTGACCAAATGGAACACAACAAAGGCACTACAGACCACACTGCAATCAACAATAGGGCTCTAACACTAGGATTGCATGCCCAACACTTACATAATGTTCTTCCAAAAGAACCACAAGCTGTCTCCTCCAAGGGTGAAGTTGATGCATCTTTAACACATTCTACTCCAGCTGTACCAGTTTCAGCCATCCATGAAATGTCACTAATAGTTTCCCCAACATTTTTTTTTTTCTCGTCTATTTACTCATTTCTTTTTTCTTTTTTCTCAACATGATCTATTTTTCTTTCTGTATAATTTTTTTCACTTTTTTCCTTTTTTTCTTTTCCAAAACTTAGTTTTTTCCTCCTCAATCTTTTGTCTTTGTTTTCCTTCAAGTATCTTATTAAATTTCACAAGCATAACATACTTTCTTTTTTCCCTCTAGTACAACCCTAAGAGACACCAATCACATTGTCCCACATACAAAATACAATGCAAGCATCCCAGCGCTAATTATAGAACCTGAGAAATAAGAATGACCCTGCGATCATAGTCAGACAAAAGTCAAACCCTGCCTCCGAATATTAACAGTATACACTCCAAAACAAAAGAATATGCATTTTCAAATATATAATAATAAAAAAATACAATGCATAAGAAAGAAACATCTAGAATTCAACTCAAGACCCATTCAACCAAGGTTTCTATTGAAAAATCTAAACAAATAACAGAATGCTTCAAAACCGGCCAAATTAATAGATAGCCCAAGATAGGACATGTCCGTTATACCCAGTGATAAACTGCGGCAATAAGTTTCAAATTTTAGAATTATCAAATGTCAATCAGAAAGGGCATGAAGGTGAAGCTTTGCTAAATACCTTATATGAAATCTTTCATAGATCACTGCTAATTTCCAACATAGCATTGGTAAAACATTAAAAAAAAAAATATCCCCGTAAGTTCTGAAGAAACTACTCAATAAAACTCAAATTTCCAATTTAATAGAATTATTTATATTTCCAATTTAATAGACACCAACTACCAAGATCTCTTGCATGTTTTTCACTACTTTTTCCATGTATCACATACAAACACAAAGGATCGGCACGACAATTTGATCCAAATTTTATGGACCCTGTCACTGGTCTAAGGAAAAAGCACGAAGAAGAAATATTTATCCAACTTAAACAGTTATGGATGATAATAATATTCACTTTTGATTGCATGAAATATCAAATATGTAATCAATGTATAATTTCTACGCATCGTACACAATAGAGCAGCACTCTTAGGCACAAAGAAACTGAAACATAATGCCATTGCCGAGTATAATCTCCACGATTTCACATTGGTTAACATTTAAAGTAACCCTGACATATGAGTAATGCCTAGTGTACCACATCCATACTAAAATTGGAAAAATTAACTTTGATATGAAAAACATTATAACCACTGCCATGGGGTGCCAAATTAAAGTGGAAAATGTATAATCAAATTTGGAATGATAAGGGAATAAATAACATACTGAAAGTTAAGTTACTGCAAATTACAATCTCCCAATTACATAAACTGTTTCACAATTGTGCAACTTGGTTACAGAACCTATGAAGGGTGTATTGAATATTATATTGCACAAAATAACATAGGATTAGGATATTTTTAACAGTAGAAGATTCATAAAACAATATATGGGGAAATTAAACCACTTGCAAACACCATGTCTCTATGTGTGTGTCCAAATAAACTAATATTCTTTTGCAGCTATGCATAAAGACCATAGACCAGTTATAAGTAAAATGTAAATGGTTCCTGCAGTTTTCTGACCAATTTATACTTAGTTAGGTGGTTTAATAGCCAGTATGCAAGCTATCAGTTCAAAGGCTGGACCTAACTATTTGGCAGATCAGTTTTTGATTTTTGGTCCAACTAATCAATCCAGTCGTACTGTTTCAACTTACACGACTTGAGCTAAATAGGACTAATAAATATGTACTAAATACAGTTCGTATTAACCAAATCAGGTCCTATCATTTAAGTTGATTAGGAAAAAGGCATCGATTTTGTATCCAACTAAAAAGAACTGTCGAATGCAAACTTACACATAAATAAGGCAGAGAAGAGAAATCATGATTCAAAAAAAAAAAACTAATGAAATAAAGAAAAAAAAGAGGATAGGATGTGATTCATACATTGCCAACAAAAACAGACCGAGAATCTGCCTCCTCCTTGTTTGCTTGAGAAGCAGCTGCATTGGCAGGATCTGCAAAAGGTATTCAATCTTGAAGTTTAAAACAATATGTGGGAACTCTATTTAGACAGTAGTCACTCGATTTGGTAAAATGAATAGATTTCACAGAATATAATTCCGCAAAAGACATTGTGTGTTTTACCAAAATTTTAACCAAAGACAAGTATACAAATAAGAATATTTCAAATAAAATAAATTGATTAGAAACTAAGAATTAATCACAGTTGTCAATGGCAAATAGTGATGTGCGGGACAACCGCAAAAAACACTATAGTAGTATGGCACATAGCAAAAAAACTATAGTGGTATAGTGTATAGCGGACTAACTGCTATTGTTCGATTTCCTGTAATATCAGGAAATTTGACGGAACCACGACTCCAATTTGAAACTTTGATCTCGACTACGACTTTAGAGTGATTTATATTCAATCTCTGGTGTTTTTAGGTTTATCAATACATCAAATTTACTCAAAAACCTGGTGAGTTTTAGGTTTATGAAAAATGATGAAAGATGTTTTGCTCCAGTTCTGGTAAGTTTTAGGTTTTATCAATAATCGTAAAGGACGAATTTAAAGCAGACTGGTATTTGGCTGTGGACAAAGCTCACAAGAAACACAATTCTGGTAACCAAAGAGTTTAACGTTCCACAAAAGAATTGCATAACGATGATGATGGGAGTACTCTCAAGCGCCATCAAATCGACAACAGGGCTTGAACAAGATCCAAGTAAAGCGAGATGAGAAAACTCGAGGATCGGTTCAAAATGGAAATGAATATTGGCTAATCAAAAGATGATAAGATAAAATTGATTAATTGAACTGAGGATAATGAAAAGATGTGATGAGAAACCTTGAACGCTGCCAATTTCCTTCTCCACCTTGGCTTGCATCTCGCGAAGCGCTGCGGCTTCCTCCTCCATCTCCTTCAATCGGCGCTTCATCTCGTCGAGCTCCTTGACCGCGGCGTCATCGTCCGCGGCAGACATGTCAACGTCTCCTTCCATCTCACCCTCGTCGGGGATCTCTCCTCCGTACACCTCGTGCTCTTCCTCCTCCATCTTTCGATTCCACAAAAACCCAACGCAACAAAGCCTTTTATCTACCCTACACTCCCTGCCAACAACACAATTGTTGCAATGGAAATTAGGGTTCTTCTACTTCTTCTTTATTTATAATTATAATACACTTTACGTGTTTGATTTTTTGGGAAATTACACGAGAGTACCGTGTGGTGTTATGTTACCGCCTGGACGAGTTTAGAGCATTCTTTTTACTACGATTTTAGCACTTACGATAAAGTTTAATGTTCATATAATTAAGCCAAAATAAATACCATATTCAAATATATGATATTATAATTATATATTTACAATAAGAAATTAATATTATATATAATGAAAAGGTGTATCATAAAAGGTGTATTTCTTGTTTATTGTTATAACCTATTAGGGAAAGACAAAATTAACCTAATTACACTAACTTATAATTAACTGTATTATATTAAACTAAAAAAGCTAAATTATTTATAATAAAAATTGAACAATTTAAAACAACTAAACTTTTATCAATTAATTATTCACTACCGGTTGTTCATAACTATGTTTTTTATTTTATTTTTTTATTCTTCTTGTTCTAGACATATAACAAGAGATTTCATTTCTAATTCAATCACCATAATTAAGACAGAGATCAAGAACTTCTTATCTTCGGGTGTAGAAAGCCTTGTCATTGTCTTTCCTGCATCATGTTAAACATGAGATGATGTCTTTATCTTCTTGGATTTTCAATTTTAATATATACAATTTATTTTCACTTCCATTTTGTTCTCCATTTCGATCAATCTTATCTTTTATTGGAATGAACCTGTTAGGAATTGAAAAATCGATAATTTCTTCATCAACAACTTGAAATACAGCTGAGAAATATGGCTAAGTGGTCGTTATTGATTATTTTATTTTGTTCGTGAAAATTATAAAATTTAGAGGTTCTTATATTTATTAATTTTTAACTTGAGAAATACTAACCATTTTACTTAAATTAAATGAGACGAGACTAATTTCTTTTTATTAATCATATGTATGCCTTCTTTTTAACATCTATAAAAATTCACTATCATTCCCTAAACCTTGAATCGATAGCGAACAAGTATCGTGAGAGAAAGATGAAAAGGACTTTGAGAAGAGAGTCAAAGAGTGCTTGAATTATCGGGAGCGAAGTGAATGGGTCAACGATATGTCTCCATCGGATGTGGAGCGGTGAAAGGTCTTCCGATCAATTTGAGGCATTGATCGATGCGGATTGTGATGGTGGCCCAAGCCCGAACTGTTGAAATGCTCGTGGAAACGTTATCGTCATGATTATGGACGACAGTGCGTAGTTCAAGGCACCTCTGGATAAGTGCGTGCTCCAAGCGTCGGCATGTAGACTTCCCATTCGGCCCGTGTTGAAACATAGACCAAGAAATCTGACATGTGTGTGAGTCACAAGTGAGAAAACTCATAAGGCGCAAGAAAGCTGATTGATAGGATCACCTTGTGGGTTGCACCGCCGACTGACCCTTATTATGTGTGAAGGGTTCGAGTGAGAGCATACCTGTCAAGACCTGAAAGATGGCGAACTATGCATGAGCAGGATGAAACAAGAATAGACTCTGATGGAGGCCCATGACGAGTTAAAAATATATATAGATAGATAGATTAAAATGTAAAGTCTAAAACTTATAACAAGTTAAATTTGAGAAATTAAATTAATAAATTTGGTTTAACATGATGAGATCTTATTTATTAAAATATGCATATATGTAATTATATTTTATATTAAGAGTTAAAAGATGAATTTAATTATTATTGGTGATGTTATTTCTTAAATACTTGTTGGTCATTTTTAGATAAGTTCTACAATCATTTTCATTAAATGGCTAACAATTTATATTGCTTGAATGTATTACACAGCGCTTATGCGATTAAACATGATTTTAAAGGAGAGAAAAGTGTCCTAATCTCTAGTTAACTAAAGCAATTTTATAATATATAATGATGATTACAATTATTACACATCACTTGGGTATGAACAATAACATATTACTTAAGCTATATTTGACCAAAGAGTCACACTAAACAATCATAAAAATGTATGCATTTCACATATATTCAAAACGATGATTTTATTGGAGAATTTATGCAATCACATATATTCAAATTTTAAATAGTTTATAATATAAATATATTTCAGGTAGTATAACAATTATCACATTATAGAAATATAATATAAATTCATTATTTAGATTAAAGTGTGTTTTAATCAACAATCTCTATATATTTCTTCTCACAATCCCAACAATATAGGTAAATATCCAAAACTTAACTCTACATCAATAATATTTCCTTTTCAACTATCCACTTAGAATATAAAGAAAATAATATACACTATAAAGAAGAAAATAAATAAAATCAAAGTAAGATTAATTATTTTTATCATATCAAAACTTCAACCTATTCAAATCAAATTGTACTACTTTTCCAAGAGTTAGAATTGAAACAAAAAAAAAATGTCTAATAGCTAACTACAAATTTTCATTTTTATTATTATTTTAAACCTACTATTAAAACAATACGAGAGTTTTCTATTTACATATAAACTAACAAACCAATCAAAATATTATATCATAAACCTAAATTAATCTACAGTGCCTCTTGTTCTAATAAAATAAATACTCTATATTACATGGTTGATATAGAAAGAAAAGTGTATTACCCACCTTCTCAACTCTACTTATAGACCTCGATCTCTGGATCTTGACATTTCGATTTTGAGTTTTTGCTCCCATCTTCTTAATTTTAATCTCTCGGCCGTAATAACTCAGTCTTGAGTTCTCGTCATTGACTTCTCAGTTTCGACCTCTTCGTCTCCATATCTCGATCCTTAGTTCTTGTCTTTGCCTTTTTAACTTCAACTTCTCGACCTCAATCTTGACCTCTCAATCATTATCTATCGACCTAGAAGTCAATCAACACTTAACATAACTAACGGATATTAGATACAAGGTAAAGTCTAAATTATGGTTAAGTTGTGATTGAGTCTTCTTTGATCATATAAAGGGCAAAAGCCCACTGAAAAATATTAATAGATAACAAATAAGGTAAAAGAAAAAGATTTTTCTTTGAATTGTATTTGTTTATCCAAAAATAGACTATGAACACATACTAACTTAATCGTCAAAATATCTCTATGGATACCTCATTATCCAAGACCAACAAATGTCTCAAAACCAACCACTCTTCCAAGACCAACTATTGAAGCTCACAATCAAAATCAACAATCGAAACCAAAGACCGAAAACCACATCTTATTAATTTAATTATGTGAAGTACATTGATCTTGTTAAAACAAAAGGGACAAATACACAAAAATTATTCTATTACAGATGGAGTGATAGGTATGTTTATTTTGACAGGATTTTAAAAAGATACATTAAAATCAACTTATGATTAATTGAGTGTGGAAATTGTTATATTCAGCTCCATTTCAGACAAAATTGAAGTTAAAACTTGTTATATACATTTTTTTGGTGTATGCATTTGGAGAGTAGCAACGAGACAACTCAGCCGAGAAATCCGCAACGCGTAGAATAATGTGGTGGGATCGGTGGAAAGTAAAATACATAATAGAGCTGTCTTCAACAACCGTTTCACTCTTCTTCAAACACTCTTTTATGCAACCGAACCAACTAACTTATAATTGGTGTGGGGAAACACGTTTCTTCGCTTCCACCTCATTCCAACACGTGCCACCCGACACGTGTCGCTCCAAAAAAATACCAAAAATTAAACAACGAAGAAATAAGTGCCTCCTTTGATTGATTGATGGAAAAAAAAAAGGAAGAAAAAAGATTGTCACCTTTTATTGTAGTTTTTGAGGTGAAAGGGAAGGAGAAGGTAGAAAGAGAGTGGAAAATGGCAGGTGCGGGTGTAGGAGGAGGGTATGGGGACGCGAACCAGAGGATAGACTACGTCTTCAAGGTGGTGCTGATTGGTGACTCTGCGGTGGGGAAGTCGCAGATTCTAGCGAGGTTTGCGAGGAACGAGTTCAGCTTGGACTCCAAGTCCACCATCGGTGTTGAATTTCAGACGCGCACTTTGCTCATCGATCACAAGACCGTTAAGGCTCAGATCTGGGACACTGCCGGCCAAGAACGGTACTCTAACTTTCCTTTTTCCTACTTTCTTCATTCTTAGCTTCGCTTTCAATCTCTTATCTGCGCCACCGCCTCGTTTCGCGCGTGATCTCATCGCCGCCGCCGCCGATCCTCTCTTAACCAAGCTTATCTCATATCATCATCACGCGATCACGTTCTAGATTCGTGATTGAAGCAGCAACACGAATAGCACGCGGTATTCAAGAGCATGTGCTAGGTTTAATTAGTATCTGGAATTTACCATGAAACAAGGAAAATTGCTTATTCGAGAGAATTTTTGTTGTTGGACGAACAGTTGACATAACTCGTCACCGTGATTTTCGGTAATGATCAAGAAAACTTAATTTTCAATTTTGTTAATTATATTAAAATGTAAAATATCACCGAGCGTGTATATTAACTTTTATGAAACAGTATCAGTTAAACCGGTTGTTTGGAGTTCTAGGTATGTTAGTCTAACTTATGTTCAGAAAACCTTGATATTGGGATTGTAATTATGGTTACAATCGTAGCTGCGGTGTGGTCACCACTCTCGTTGATACCGTGAAAAGCTATGGACAAATATTGTGATATGGTTGCAAAACCTGAAAATTCTTGATTTTGTGGCTAGATTTATGATAGAGTACCCATTTTCTAATCTTGGTTGTGCATTAGAATCAGTTATTTGTGTTAATGCTCTTGGTCGCCGAAATTGTGGGGTTGCTCTTGGTTAATTACCCCGTTGAATTTTTTTATTTTTAAATTTGCAACGGTATTTTTTTCGTGAAAAACTGCTGTGGAAGAGTTTATGGCCACAATGTCATTGTCTTGCAGCATTTATTTTTGTGAATGATGTAGTTATAATCCTGGTAGATTTAATTAAGTCTGCATTTCTCATTGCTGCTTTTGTCTTTCTTCATTTTGGTCAATCGTCGCTGCTATGGTTTAAGTATTGATAAATTTATGGATCAACTTCACCGGAATTGATAGTTATGCCTTTTGATTGATTGTTAGCTTCACAAAGATGCTGACTTTCTTCTTACTCAATTTACT
>Ga0209389_1005324_pt1 | contig 10938 bp, 8 predicted proteins | sample CowpearedBW_FD_187526 | JGI IMG/M metagenome (GOLD analysis project Ga0209389, IMG submission 187526) | Root nodule microbial communities of legume samples collected from California, USA - Cow pea red BW (SPAdes) (version 2) | ecosystem: Host-associated > Plants > Roots > Nodule | place: USA... | reverse complement strand
ATCAATTTCACAGTTCTGGGTTAATGGATTGTTTTAACTCAATCAAGAAAGATTATGAGAGAAGAGAAAGAAACAAAACATAACAATTTATACTGGTTCAATTCAAGATGAATCTACATCCAGTCTTATCCTAAGTAACTCACTTAGGAGGATTCCACTAACACAGATAGGATCCAAGAATTACAAGCACACCTATATAATTCTAGACCCTAAATCCCAAGAACTTGATTTGCCAATCAAGAACTCCCCCTAGGGGCAATGCATCCACGCAATTGCACCTAGGCCTACACTTCACACACTGAAGCACTATAATCAGAAATACAATAAACAGAATCAAGAAACAAATACACCTATGTTGTGCAGATTTGACAATATGCTCCTTGATTCAAGCAAGACCCATCATGGTAGAATCAACTCTCAATCTTCTTGGATTTGCACTTGAATGATCTTCCAGAATGTTCAATGACTCTTAGAAGGCTCTCTCTCAGAAGGAAAACTGTGTGATTTTCAATTTTCTCCAGACCCCAAAACAAATTTTAAAACCAGCTTTTATACAGAGTTTTCTGTTGTTGTTTAATTGATTAACAGTTTACCTAATCGATTTTCGTGAGCATATTTTCACTTCCTTAGTGCCATACTCACAACTAATCTATTAGTTAAACAGCTAGCCATTCATGTTTGCACCAGCAAGAGTGTAATGGTCCAATGTAGCTCAAAGCAGGCCTAACATACAACTGATAAAGATAAACTACTAGCCTAATACATGACCTAACTAGACCAAGTCTATGTTCTACCCTAATCCAGCAGACATCATCAAAACCATGCTTCATTCATAGGTGAATTAACTCCCCCTACCAACATACTCTTTATATTTTTTTTGCATGGTCTACATTTTGTAATTTTTTGATCATTTACTATTTATATTTTGTTTACATCGTCTGTAACATCCCGTTTAATATATAAACTTAATTAAATGAAATATCACATACAATATAATATAAAGAGCAATGCCATGGAGTTTAAGCGTCAAGCATTACAATTATCCATGAATATACTAGAAGAAAAACTAGGCACACCAAGATGTTATGAACAGAATTAAAAGGTTCAACAAATGTCCAAAAACTTGCTCGTAAGCAAGGGATTACAAAACAATAAAAACTCTTCAAACATGGGCTCAATAGTGAGCCTAACACCAATCCCTGCCCAACTAAGCTGCAACATTTCCTCCGTCACTACGATCACCAGGAGTTTTCATATCTACTCACACCAAGGGATTTGGTGATCATTGCAAAAAGGAAAACCACACAAGAAGACAAACACAAGCAAGAAGGGTAAGCTAGAGTAAAAAGGTTTTATCATACAATTAAGCATACAATTTAAAAGTCAAGAACATATAAAATCAATCAAGCATGTGATAGTAAACAACAAGACTCTGAGACCCAATTTATCCAGATACATATAATCCGTTAGATTCACTGGATGCTTGCACTTGTGGTGGCCTCTACTGCTTTGCAAAGCCATTGCCAATGGGTTTCACCCTATCACGCACAAGGTTAGCCTTCAAACATCTAAGGTCATTATCCTACCAAAGACTAGGGCCTCCTGCTACTCTCACCACTTGAGTCAGTCCGCTCTACGTGAGACTAACTGACTCTTTAGAGTTTCAGGATGCAATCCTTACTTGAATCCTTACCTAATTATATACACTAAGACACCACCACAAAACCTTACTAAGAGGTTCGTAAAATTACGTCCATCACATAAGGCACCACCATGAGATCTCACCAAGAGGTTCATGAAATTACGTCCATCACATACGACACCACCATGAGGTCTCACCAAGAGGTTCATGAAATTACGTCCAACCCATACCATAGCCATGTCTCACCAACCAACCATAGATTTATCATGTATACCAATCTCATGCCAATAAACAACCAACAACCCAATCATGTTTCATACGCATATTCATACCAAACTCATCAATTTCAGCCCATAAATCATTTAATACATGCATATTCACACACTTCATGCTTAAAATAGGGTAATCCAGTCAATCATGTGACCATCAACCAAAAATAGAGAAGAAAACAACACTTAAGCACGTTCCTGCACAGTTCTCGCTCAGGTTGGAAGCACTCGCTCAGGCGAGAGAGGTTCTCACGCTCAGGCGGGCTCCTTTCGCATGGGCGAGAGCTCGAGTAGTGGAACAACGAGGTTTTCACATTTTCTCGCTTAGGCGAGACCTCCTCGCTTAAGCGAGATGAATTCTCGCTCAAAATGGGAGCTCGTCGCCTGAGCGACAATGCGAGCTAAAACCTGTGAGGGTTTTTGGTACTCTCGCTTAGGCGAGACTTGCTCGCTTGGGTGAGAATATCAGGTTTCTCCATTGTTCGCGCATACAAGCCAAGAAAAATAGTACAAGGTCACATCCAGTTCAATCTCATGCAAGCATAACGTCAATCAAGCATTTTAATAATGAAACAGAAGTCAAACAACAACATATTTCAAAAATGCGAAAAACCCTAACTTCCCTTACTTGGAAAACGCTAGCAAAACTGCACAAACACTCGAAAAGAGCACTACTAAACGTGGCAGCTTGCGGAACTAGAAAAACAACCAAGGAGAACGAAACTAAGATTCCAGCTGAGTTCCAAGTGGAAAATAGAGTTTCCAAACAGAATGGGAAACATAAAAGGAATAAGGGTCTAAAGTTCTACTTACTCGGGAGTAGAGTTCAATTACCTAACGGAGGAACTAGCTCAAACCCTAGCAAAGCTCTGAAAAGAGAGAAGAAGGAGGTTGAGTAAGGGGCTGTTTGTAAAGTGAATGCAGAATGAAGGGAAACAAGTGGCTCTAAGGGGTCTTGAGTATCCTATGGGCCGACCTTAGGTCCAACAGATAAGGCTAGACCCTTAAACATTAAGGACAGAAAAAAGTGGGCCTTACATCGTCTAACATTTGTATTTTCTTCAAAGAATATATTATTTACATTTATATGCACGGTCTATCATTATTTGTAGTTTTATATCGCCTACCATTCTCATTTTTTGTATCATCTAATTTTTTATATTTATTAGGTCTACTCAACAATTTTTATATTGTTCATCATTTTTATTATAAGGTAATCTACTATTATATTTTCCTACATTCTCTACTCAATAAATTATTTAAAATTAAATTTATTTCTTAATTTTAATTAACTCATTCTTAATATATTATTTAAAATAATTATATACAATATATTTTGTTAAAAAAATATAAAATAACTTAAATACATTTTTATGATAAAAATAATTAAAAAATAATTATTTAATTTTATAAAATAAAATATTTCTATTAAATTTAATTATCCTTTTATAATTTTAAATTAATTTAATAAATATATTCTAATTTTAAACTTTTAAAATTCCGTGTGCGTGCGTTGCACGGGTATAAATGCTAGTAAAGCATTCAATTCTAATAGCCCAAAACATGTAATTATACATAAAATTACTTATTTTAGTCAAAAATAATATAACGAAAATCTTATTTTCTTTAAAATTGTATTTACTTTTGCTGGTTTTAAAATGCTGTTTCAAACACCTATTCTTCTCTTCCATTTTAAGTCACTTTGAACTTGGTATTTCTATAAATACATTGGAAATGTCGTTATTAGTTACCATTCAGTTTTGTCTAACAATAGTACATTTGATTCAATTTACTTTAAACATGTTAAATCGATGACTAGTTGTAGATTTTGTACGTATTTTTATTCTCTCTCGTCGAAGTATAAGAATTTGAGAAATAAGTAAATTTTTCATATTTTAATTCAGTTGATTGAGAATTTAACGGCATTGGTTTAACTTGAATTCTCCCTTTGTAAAAGCAAAGAAGATTTTACTAAAACTTCTTTAATAATATTTTTACAAAATATTTGAACTTTTATCCAACACAACTAACGTTATTTTTTCTTTATGACAGAATGTGATATTTACTTTAAAGTTTGTAGTTCATGGTGTATGATATTGCTGGTAATATCACCAACGCAATTGTCCCATATATTCCGAGGTAATCATCAACATCACCTTTATATGTTAAATGTTGAATTAAATTTATAAACTTAAATTTGTATAATTTAATTAAACTTGATTTGAAATACTATTTTTTGATTAGAAATTGGATTTTTTTTTGTATGTACGAATTAATGGAAGAAGAGGTTACGATAAACTTTTGAGTTGCATGTGATTGTGTTGTTTTAGTACAAGTGAAGAGTCATAAGAACGATGACTATCAATAATTTAGGTCTTTAACATTCTATAATGCTTTCATAAAAAATTATTGAAGTAATCAATACGTAAACTTTACAAGGACTTTATAAGGAGAAGATGCATAGAGTATTGGAAGTCCCACATCGATTAGAAATAAGATAATTTCATAATATATGAGTGAGGTATAAAACTCATTTTACAAGTTGGTTTTGTGGGTTTAAGTTAGGCTTAAATCCCACTTCTACCATATTACCAAAGCCATTGTTTAAAAAAAGTCTATCCTATTAAGATTTAGCATGAAGACATGAAGTTATTATATGAGTTCATTCCAATTTTCAGGAAGTATTAAATTTAATTTTTTTTAAAGGGTTCTATTATTATTATTATTATTGCAAACAATTATTACAAATTAAGTATATACAAGTCACTCTTAGTTAATCATTCTTAATCTCTCATTATCGTCAAGAATTCTAAGTTTTTCTTTTTCGTTTTTGATTATAGGCTTAAATACCTTTTTGGTCCTCATTTTCGTAGTGTTTGTTGCGGATGATCCTCATTTTCATAGTGTTTGTTGCAGATGGTCCTCATTTTTACCGAATGTTTAAAATGGTTCTCATTTTCGCAATTCGTGTTTAATTTGGTCTTTTTCTGTGACACCGTTTAAATCAGTAACGAAACACTGTACAAGTGACACTGTTTGTATTACGTTGCATTAGGGTGTGTTGCGTGTACTATACAGGTGTGATAATTAGATATTTGGGGATAAATAGGTGAGCTAGGATTTTGGTAAGGAATGTTTGGGCAGTTGGTGAGTTTTGACAATCTTGTTCCTCCATTCCCAATCTTCTTCTCCATGCAATCCCATTATATAGGTATGTCACAATCCCAATCTTCTTCCTTTACCTCTGGTTGTAATCGTTGGAGGCAACCATGTTGTAGCAGTTCGTGCAATGTTGGTGGTTCAACGAGAAATGGATTAACTCCGATTTGTAGCTGCAAAAAGATGACAACTTTGAGGATGGCAAGAACTCCAAAGAATATTGGTAGAAAATTTTGGGGTTGTCCCAATTACAGGGTGAGATTAAGTGTACAATCTCTTTTCATTTTTGTGTTAATAATAAATTGGTTTTAGTTTTTGGTTTATTGATTTACAGAGTGGTGGTTCCAATAATGTGGGCTGCAACTTTTTCAATTGGTGGTGTGAAGAAGATGTTATGAAAGGGATGTCATCATCATGACATAAATGAGGCAGATTAATGATTTGGAGAAGTCATTGAAGGTTGCTGAGAAGAGGCTGCAATTAGTAATAAGGTTCACTTGTGTTGTTATTGTAATGGGGACCATTATCAACACCGACAATCGACAAACAAACCAACTAAAATAATATCCCACCGAACCCCACCTACATACACAAACTACACAAAATCATGGAAGTAATTTAGAAACCATGCAGAACATCACAACAATCCAAGCACAAACAAACCCCAAAATACAATTACGAAAACCCTAACCCACGAGCAAACACAACTCAGAAAACCCTAAACCCACTTACCTTGTTGATGATGATTAACTGGAAAATTGAAATGAATCGAACAAATGGAAAGTATTAGTTGCTTCCTCTGCAAATCTGAGCTCAAGAAAGTCGAAGATGAAGAAATCACCTCCAACAATGAAGAAAGCGACTGCAATCGAACTCAAGCCCTAATTGCACCGTTCAAAATACCTAATTACAAAATTTCCCCCAAATTGAAAAGTTAACGTTAATTACCACACCTGTACAGTACACGTAACACACTCCAATGCAATGTAATACAAATAATGCCACCTGTACAGTGGTTCGTTACTCATTTAAACGGCGTCACAAAAAAGGATCAAATAAAACACGAATTGCGAAAATGAGAACCATTTTAAACATTCGGTCAAAATGAGGACCATCCGTAACAAACACTACGAAAATGAGAAATGTTGCAGAAAATGTGAGCCACATAATTTCAATGCATAAACAATTTTTGGAAGTCTTTTGGTTGAGATCCTTTAAAACATATAAATTGGAAGAAACTTGTTAATATTGAAAGGATTAGTTGATGGTTTCTTTTACTAATCCTTGTCTCAAACCTCTCACGAGAAAAATAACAAGAAATATGGTATGTTCCTATATTTTTGTACATGTTTTAACTCGATGTTTTTGTGTATTTTGGTGCATAACTTACTATAAAAATAATTGTACCTATACTTTCACATAAAATTTCTTACACATAATTAAATGGTAATATATAGGTAATTTAATCAAGTTTTTTTTCTAGTGGGGTGTAAATGAATGTGGAGTACACGCTAATTGTTATATTCAAGAATTTATTTGTCTTAATAACCAACAATATCCCATGCTTATTTTGATTATCTTTTCGTTTTTTATTTATGGATTGAAGCATACAAATGCATAGCATATGCATGCTATATGAAGTATTGGTTCAATTCTCTCATTCACTATTTATACCCATATATTCTACAATTTCATTAATGGTGTGTTTGGATGGAGTATTTTGATGAAGTAATTATTTTTTTTAAGAATTTAGATTTTTTTGTAATGAAATGTTTTGTTTGGATAGAGAAATTAAAAAGCATTTAAAATGCAAGCATTTTTTGGAAGTATTTCAATTAGTTAAATTAGTAGAAATTCAAATATCCTCAAAATAGGTGGAATTTGAAATTCTTCTCACTCAACCTCACACTCTAGACTCTCAGACGACGAGCCAAACAAGTCGGGTGCGCTTGACGACCTAGACAAACTGAGCTGGCCCGACGATACAAACGGGTCGAGCGGGTCCGAAGACCCAAACGTACTAGGTAGGCCCGACAATAGAAATGGGTCGAACGGGCCCGACAACACAAACAAGTCGGCCAGGCTCGACGACACAAACGGGTAAGGCAGGCCCGATTACCCAAATGGCCAAACGGGCTCGATGACCCAAACGAATCTGGCAGGCTTGACGACCAAGACGGATCAGACGACCAAGATATATCGGGCAGGCCTGATGACCCTAAAAGGTCGGGTCGGCCCGACAACCCACAAAGGCTAGGTGGGCAGGACGACCTAGAAGCGTCACACGAGCTCGAAGACCTAGACATGTTAGGTAGACCCAACGACTCGTACAGGCCCGATCAGCCAGACAACCCAGACAGGCCCGACCGGCCTGACAACTCAAACGAGCCTGATCGACCCACTAACCCATTGACCGACTCAAAGACCTAGATAGGCCTATCGGCTCGACCAACTACACGGGCCTAACGACCTTGATAGCCTCGACCGACTTGACGACCTATATGGGTTCAAATGATCGGATGACCTAGGCAAGCCCGATTGCCTAACGACCTAAACGGGCTCGATGAGCTAGACAACTTAGACGAGCCTAACTATCCTGATGACCTGGACGGTACTGATCGACCCAACAACTCAAACTGGTCGAGTGGGCCTATTGAGACAAACAGGCCCAACAACCTAGATGGGTTTGGCGGGCCCAACAACCTAGATGGGTCTGGCGGGCCCAACAACCTAGTGAGGCCAAGTCTTACCAATGACTTGGACATATCAGGTTGGACTGGATAATCGAGTCGGCTTTGCCCATCTGGGTCGTGGAGATCGTTTCCAATTTTATCATGAATTCAAAACATTATTAAGCCTAAAATAAATAGGGTTAAAATAAAATTTTATCTCACAAGAAATTCAATTGTTTGATCCAAACAAGAAATTTAATTGTAAGGTATTTTAATTTCTTTGTCCAAACAAGTTATTTAGAAAATGAAGGAAATTTGAATACAAGCAATTCAAATACAATACATTTCAATTTCTCAACATTATTGAAATGTTTTATGCAAATATAAGGTAAAGTTTTTATTAACTTGAGTATTAAAGAATTTTCAACATATAGATCTTTCCTCGACCTCCATCAACAACTTAACAATAAACCATTAGAGCTATCAACTCTACTCTAATGTGTGTGTGTGATAATGACATATTTTGCAAGTACATGATAACTAGCTGTATCACATACTTCTTTTGATTATCTTTCCAACTTTTATTCAATGGTTCAAAAGCCTATAAATACAATTTCATTCACAAGGAGTATTCACTCAATTATCTCATTCATTATTATACTCATACATGCTCTACAATATCTTTAAAATTCTTAATGACTTAAATTGGATAATCTTCTTTAAGTAAATCTCTCCTCAACCTTCACCAAAAACTCGACAATCAACCATCTTAGCTAATAACCTGACTATTGAAAATCTATTTTAATATTGAAAGCATTACGTCCAAATTCGGAGAGAACATCATATTTGTAGAAATTTTCTTAATTTGCATTTATATTTTCTTACAATCAAAATCTGAATGAATATATTATAAAAAAATCATATTTACTCTAAAGCACATTATTGCATAAGTCACCATTTAATAAATATATACATATTTCATAAATATAAAAAACATATATGATAAAGCTTATTAATATATATATCATCGTGATATTTTTTTATTAAAAAATGTATTATTATTATTATTATTATAATATTATTCTTATTATTATTATATCAAAAATAGAATCACTAAAAATCGTTTAGTACAAAAAGAAAACAATTGTCATATTTGTATGTATACAAAGTTTTGCAATTTGTATTTACAACTATAGAAAATTTTGAAGAGATTTAATTGTGTGGATCATAGCTATATGGAAAAAGTCAAAACAACAACTAGAAATAGTACGAAGACACAAACTCGTGTACGTGTTGGTTAATAGACATGTTAGATTACAATTAATTCTCTATTTTAAGAACCATGATAATTATAACCATTACCAAAATAGAAATGACAAATATAAGAAAAAAAAAATGTGGTTGATGCAACATATATAACTCAACATTCCGATCTCTAAACACACACAATTACATCCAAATTTTCTTATACAAATTGAAAAGAAAATTATGAAGATCGTGATTCTCTTTAGCATAATTGTTGCTTGTGGTTTTGTTGAAAATGTTGTTTCAGACAACAATCAATTTCCTTATAGAACCATCATAAATTTTGGTGACTCTTTAAGTGATACAGGAAATTCTGCAACTAAGGAACCATTTGCTGCTAATAGTCCTTATGGTTCCACATATTTTAAACATCCTGCAGGGCGTCTGTCAGATGGAAGATTGATAATAGATTTTATAGGTATTTATACTCTCTTTTCTCTTCAAAATATGACTTCAATAAAAGTCATACACAATATATTTTACTACCAATCACACACATTCTTATTAACTTATGATCATTTTCATTTTAGTCAAAGCATATGGGTTACCAGTGTTGCCAGCCTATCTAAATTTAACTAAAGGGCAACATGTTAAGCAAGGAGTAAATTTTGCATATTCTGGTTCAACTGCAAACAATAAAAGCTTTTTTGATCAAAGAGGACTCGATGTACCCTTAGCTGCTTATTCATTGACTACTCAATTTGAGTGGTTTCAAAAGCTTAAGCCTTCCCTTTGTACAGGCAAAGAAGGTTTCATCATATCTCCTCTTTTCATAATGTTTCAACAACATTTTTGTTTTTTGTTTCTCCATATAATTACTCACAATGTTATTCCCTTTTATCACAGATTGTGCCACTTTCTTTAAAAACGCATTGGTTCTAGTTGGTGAGATTGGTGGGAATGACATTAATGCAATCATCCCACACAAAAATCTTACAGAAATTCGGGAGTTTGTTCCACATATTGTTCAAGAAATTTCCACTATGATTTCTGTATGTTGTATCAAATTTATCTTAAATTAATTACAATAGTTTAATTAAACTTCATTTGAAATGTGATTGATTAGAGTAACTTGACTTCGGTTTCTATTTCTGTTTTGCAGAAACTAATTGAAGAAGGAGCGGTTCAACTAGTGGTTCCAGGGAACTTTCCAATTGGGTGCAATAGTTATGTTTTGAATGAGGTGAATAGTAATAAAACAGAAGATTATGACGAATTTGGGTGTTTGAGAAATTACAATGCTGCCATCAAGTACTTTAATGACCAACTAAAAACAGCCATAGACGATTTGAGACACAAGAACACGCATGTTAACATAACATATTTTAATTATTATAGTGCAGCTAGACGCTTATATGAAACCCCAGAACAATATGGTAAGTTGTGCTTTGATTTTTCTTTTCTTTAGATGATTAATAAATAGTTTTACAAGGTTGTTGCTATAACTTTGCTATTAATTTATGTAATGCAGGCTTTAAGGGTAAACCTGACACCTTCAAAGTATGTTGTGGAAAGGGTGGAAGATACAATCTTAAAGAATTTTGTGGATTTGGTGATTCAGTAATTTGTGAAGAACCTTCCAAACACATAAGTTGGGATGGATTTCATATGACTGAAGCAGGTTATAGAGCAGTAGCTCAAGGACTTCTCGAGGGCCCTTATGCTACTCCTGCTCTCAAAACTCCTCCATTCAAGATTCCAAAGGAATGAAGATAGCACAAAGCAAACATTAATGAAGATAGCATTTGATTCTATCTTTAGTATGCATATAATAAGTCACACATAGAAAATATGGTAGAACATTACTATTGTATTATACAATAAAAGTCCTATGATATGATGGACATGTTTATTTTCACTAGAGAAATAAACGGTTGTTTTCTTAAACTCC
>Ga0209389_1005323_pt1 | contig 10938 bp, 9 predicted proteins | sample CowpearedBW_FD_187526 | JGI IMG/M metagenome (GOLD analysis project Ga0209389, IMG submission 187526) | Root nodule microbial communities of legume samples collected from California, USA - Cow pea red BW (SPAdes) (version 2) | ecosystem: Host-associated > Plants > Roots > Nodule | place: USA... | reverse complement strand
TCTGTTCACTCCAAATCGTTAGTTACACTTCTCTCCTTTCTCAGTTCCACTTCACTCTCGCCCTTCTCATCACTAATCTTTAACCTTTTCTCTTTTTAATTGAATTAATTTCAATTACTATTCTGAATTACGATTCCCTTCTCTTTTTCGTTTTTCCCTATTGATTTAAGGGACTTAGGGTTTATGGGTCTCCGAAAGACCCTCGATTCGCGCTAGAAATCTAGGTCTGCTCTGTAGCTGGGTGACGGTTAGAGCTATCGCACTTTGTCATTCTCGAGCATCAAAAGGAGGTAACTTTATGAACATTGGCATGCATATGTCGTTTTCGGCATCATCCAGGTTCTAAGTAAATTTATCAATTTTATTTTCTCCAATCGTGACCCATTTGTCTTTTTTTAGCGATGATTGCGTTTTATTTTTGTTTTTTTCTGTTGTTAAAATTACACCTGTTCCTTTTTCGTGCCAAAGGTCAACGAAATCTCCTACGATTGTTATAAACTGGAGTTATCAACATAATGTTGTTGGATGCGAATCGTAGTTGTGGGTTTTATATCGCAACTCGTATTCTCCACCTAGCTGAATGGCACCCATTGGAACAGCAACGTTGAGTAGGGCTTGAACCTTGAAGCCCTCTTTTCTTCCCTCTTAAATTGGGTAAGAACTTCAAATGTTTTTTTGATAAAATGATTGATTTTGAAGATGTCATGCGTTATTGTTGTTGGCATAGTGAACTTAACTGTTTTGTTGCTGTTGTAGATTTTAGAACTTTTAGGCTCATAATCAATCATCTTTAGGGTCCAAGCTCCACATGTTCGAAAAGACTCTTTCTTTTGCCTGTGTGATGGGGTGCTGTAGTTGTTTTGGGTTCATCAGGACATCTAACCGTCAAAGACAAAGGTCTAAGCCTGCCATTAACAATAATCTCTACCAGGAGCCTCTGTTGGATGTTGATGACGACGTTGAAGATGAAGAGGGCGAGCATTTGTATAACGATGAGGTTGGTAACACTAGTGGAGATGATGCCGGGGAAGAAACTCGGCCCAAGCGATCAGAAGAAATTTTGAACATGAGAGTAGAGAATGACATGGTTTGTAGGCAGTTTCCTGTTAAAGATACTCACAAAGTTGTTCGCATGGAGGTAATTGTTGTGTGGGTGTAGCATTATAGATTTTACTCCAATCGTGATTTTTACCTTTTCTGTGTTGTCAAATGTCAAGACTAGTAGAGCTAGTAGTATCTAATATGTTGGTTGATCTTGATTATATTTGGGTGAAAATTGTACTTACTGTTTTATGTGGTTTATGGTTTCCAGTTACTTCCTCTCTTTTATGATGTGGTGTATTTATATTATGAGCTGCAATATAAATTTATTATATGTATTTAATTTAAATAGAAAATGAACTATTATAGATTTTTAATGGAATGCTACATGTCAAAGAATGTAATTTTTATATCATACATACACCATTTTCAGTGTTAGACATGAAGTTGTGGCTGAATATTTGAAATGTCTTGGGTTATTTTTTCTATTATTGTGTTATTTGCTTCTTCATTTGTACCCATAAGTTCTTGGTTTATATTAATCTTGCAATGAAGTTTACACCTCTGTCAGTCATAATGGCTATTTGAAGATTTACTAGTATTGACGAAACACTTCTCCGTTGTTGTGGATATATTTTCTCTCAGAACTTGGAAGTCATATTGAACTTTTATTTTCAGGATGAAAATGGGAACAAGATGATAAATGAGTATATTCGTGAGTATAAGATTGGTTCTGGTAGCTACGGAAAAGTGGTGAGTGTAGTATTCATGGTACTTGATTACTTTTCCAGTCTCAATGAAGACAATTTTCCTGAGCCTCTTTCTTACATGCATTACAGGCTCTTTATCGTAGCTCTGTGGATGGAAAGCATTATGCAATCAAGGTAAGGAAAAATTTTGGTGTTGGTAGACAGATTATTCATTACTGTAGGAAACATTACCATATGGGCTTAGTTTTTTATACTGGACTTTAACATGTATTAAATGTTCCAATAATTATGAAGATATTGGTGTTTTTTGTCGTTTGATGAGCCTGATATCTTTTCAATTGAAGGCCTTTCATAAATCTCATTTACTGAAGCTTCGAGTTGCACCCTCGGAAACTGCCATGACTGATGTACTACGAGAGGTATATTTCTTCGTATCTTTGGTTTTCAGTCTGAACTCTGAGCTGGAAATAAAACATGAATATGTTCAATTTTGGTAAATACATTATATAATTCCCTCATGCATGCCTCTATATGGTTTTACCTCATGGGCCATCTGTTTTTATTTGTGGTTCTCTTTAGACTGTACTGCCCATTTATTTACTTTTAGAAAGTACCCACATTCTTTCTTTGGTAAAATTTGTACCTCCCATTTTCTGGAAAATTCCGTTGCATGCTTTTCAGCTTATTATGCTTCCCGGTTTGGTATTTATGATAAACTATGTTTTCTAAATCTATCTGCTTTAGCTGTTGATGCCCCTATAGTATGTTAAAAGACCAATATTATTTTTCTTTTTCCAGGTTCTCATTATGAAAATGGTGGAACATCCTAATATAGTCAATCTCATTGAGGTGATTGATGACCCAGAGTCGGATAACTTCTATATGGGTACTGAGGACTAGTTTCTTCTTGGTTTTCTTATTTAATGATTTACTAAAATTTATGTGTATTTGAGTTGAAATGAAGATAAATAATACAGTTGAAGTCATATGCTTGACTGCTGATTTTTCTCATACAGTACTTGAATACGTAGAAGGCAAATGGGTCTGTGAGGGTACAGGTCCCGCATGTGGCTTAGGCGAAGAGACTGCTAGGAGATACTTGCGTGATATTGTTTCTGGATTAACATATCTTCATGCTCATGTAATATTTCTCTATCTATCATTGTGTGCTTCATACTAATTAACTCTCTCTCTCTCTCTCTCTCTCTCTCTCTCTTTCTCACAGTTTTTTCATATAAATAGCAATATATGATGGTCTTCATGTTAAACAAAGAAAAGAAATTATAAAATGACACCATTTATCTTAGATGCTCATATCCTTATTTTCAAATATGTTTAAAGTAGTTTGATCAATTTACTGATTTTTTTTCTGGAAAAGCAGAACATAGTACATGGGGATATTAAACCGGATAATCTGTTGATTACTCGTCATGGTACTGTGAAGATTGGGGATTTCAGTGTCAGCCAGGCTGTTGAGGTAATACTGTTACGGTCTCCAAATGCAAATTTGATTACTTAAAATAACATCAAAGCTGTTGAGTTTACTAGCCATTAGTTTTTCTTCAATTGCAACATGTGAAACTTTTCTTTTAGGGGAAACTGAAATAGGATTGCACATGTGTGAAACTTTAAATGTGGTTACAGTAAAGGATGAAAGTTGATTAATGCGCTCATCAATAGTTGAGATTAAAGTAATGACTTCATTAAACAAATTTATCACAAATTGTAATAAAGAAGTTTGCTAGTGTCAAGGCATAGGAACTCTTGATTTCCCCTATAGGTGATTAGTTGATCATCAATGATATAATTGATTCTGGCCTACTGAGTTTAGATAATGATATAGAATTTAGGTGGGAAAGAGGTAAAGATAGAAGAATAATAGAACAGATAAGACAGAGACAGAAAGAGAGAGATCAAAGAGTTGTTCACCACACTGCACTTGTTATTGTTTCAATTTGTCTATGATGTGCAGTAACCATAGTTTTTTTGTAAGAAAGAACCCAACATGATACAGCTATAAAATCCAAACCAACAATAGCTCTCTAACTAACCAACTGACTTTTTTCATATTCTTTTTGCACATCACATGTGTCAGGCACACATCTTGTTAGAGATGTTGGCAACATTGAATGGGTTAGGACTTGGGAAGTCCTAGAAGCTTATATGGAACATGTAATGGTTTCTGTAATTTTTGAACGTGGTTATCATTATGAACCCTATAGTGGGAATAGCCACTATCCCAAAGATATTAACTGATGACAACAATGGAGGTCGAGTATGGCAGTGCCATGAAGCCACCACAGGAGCACGATAAGGTGGAGGATCTTGATAATCCTTAATACAGCCATGTGAAGTAGTTCAATTTGCAGTGGAGTCACTGGATCTTCCAGTGCAAGTACAATGGCTCTGATGCGCTGTTTCTTGTGCAAAAGTACTGCAGAAAGTGGCGCACTGCCTGAAGGGGCATGGGGGTCGTTCATGTGTTTCTGTTTGATACTGGAGTATTGAAAGCTATTTTCAGTTGCAGGGTGGGGTTGTCTTGATCATCGTGCTGGTTGAAAATGAGAATATTGATTCTAATCTGCACATTCATGAGAATATTAATTTCCTGGGAATGCATATATCTGGGGATATATTTTCATAACTTCCTAACAATCATGAAAATATCTATTCTAATCTTCACATCCGCAGAAATTAAAGAAAATGACGTGAAACAAACACCCTCTGTGCTCTTTTGTGTGTTAAATGAGGGAATCACAAAAATATCCATCAAAAGCATATAACTAATTAAATAAAGCACAGGGTAAAAGAGGTTATTTTCCAGGGTAGAATACAAACTCTCATCGCATTAAATGACATTGGCTCTGAAATTTTTCGGTGTAGAATACCAGAAGTGATTTTGGTGGCCATGCTTTTCTAACTCCCCATCACATGGAAAAGTGAAGCAACCATGCCCCCGTTGTGGTTGGAGGTTGCATCACCCTAGTCTGTTGCCATATCCCACTAATGATGAGCATATATAGAGAAAAAACAATGCTTTTCCCCTAATTCAAACAGACTAATGCTACCATACAGAGGCAGAGTTTTGTTCAGGCAAAAGCCAGCTAATCTTCTATGACTAAGGAAAATACAACGGAGAAAAAATTTTAGTATTTAAGACTAAACTCTATATCTGCTGTTCTCAATTGGATCATTCACATCTTATCCTAGTTACTTTTTTTAGTATATAAGACTAAACTCTATATCTGTGTTCTCCGTTACTTTTTTTACAACAAACTTTGACCGTTTCATTTTGCAGGATAATAAGGATGAGCTTCGTCGATCACCTGGCACTCCTGTTTTCACTGCACCAGAATGTATTTTAGGTTGGTTTTAGTTTTCAAGCCTGCAAGGTTCTATTGATATGTAGTTGAAGTACGGGCTCTCACTGCTGTTGTGTCTGGTTATGTTTGTAGGTCTGACCTATGGTGGTAAAGCTGCTGACACCTGGGCAGTAGGAGTTACTTTATACTGTATGATATTGGGGGAATACCCTTTTCTTGGAGACACACTTCAAGATACATACGACAAAGTAAGAATTACACAGACTTATAATCACAACAAAAATGTTACTTTTCGCAAGTTCTCACCTTTCCTGTAAAAAAATTCTTAACTTTTTCACCTGATATTGTACATGACATTCATGTTGACTGGTGCCTACATCACAATTTTTTTAATCAGCACCTATATTACAAACTTATCATGCTGTTTTTTTTTTTAATCCAGATAGTCAATAATCCTTTGGTACTCCCCAATGATTTGAATCCGCCATTGAAGAACTTGATAGAAGGCTTACTTTTGAAAGGTATGCATAACGTTCTGTATTTCTGTCATGTCACGTGATTATATTTTCTTTGTTAATGATTAAGGTACATTTGAAATCTGCAGATCCAAGACTAAGGATGACTTTGGGTGATGTTGCGGAAGATAGCTGGGTTATTGGAGATGATGGGCCAATTCCCGAGTACCTTTGTTGGTGCAAAAGGAAGAGCTTAGGAATTGGAAACCATGATGAGAGCAAGACCATCTAAAATTAATTTTAGCTTGCATTTATGTACAGTTGAAAACCCTGATTTTTTTTCCCCTTGATTGAGTCTTGGTATTTTATGATATTATAGAGAGGCAGTCTTGAAGGAATCTCAAACTTTAAGAAATTGTGGCTCATCTAGGCATGATAGTAGCAGAGGATAACAAATGTTTATTTATTTTTTGGTGAAAGAATTTGATGTTCAGAAGTAGAAACTTACTCATGTTTATCTTTGTATACATTGACCACCAACAAGCACAATGCTTTTTAGGTCCATTTTTTTGCATAATAGCTACCAAGAAAATGGCTACCCTAACAATTTCCACGGTCTCTAAAGATGCAGAGTAAAACACCTGTTCTGACAAGATACTATCAAGAACCGCAATGAGCTGGAACAACTTTATAAATTCTGATTCTGATGTCACGTGGAATAAAGCAGGTATCATGTTCTTATTCTATGCGCTTTTAATGATAAAGGGTGAAAAGCACCAACCCAAAGAAGCATTTGTTGCCCTCGTTGTTATTATTATCTAGACTTTTCCTTCCTCTGCATGTGCCTCATCTTTATACCACAGAAACAGACAAACTAGGGATACATTTTGGTTTTATATCATAATCAGTTTGCTGGAGCATTGTTTTTTTATACTTGTATTTTCCTTCATGCTCTCTTATTGGAGATATCTCATGTATGTAGGACGCACTCAACCAATTTCATACAATAACTACCATAAATTATATTTTATGTAATCAATCATTTTTTTTTGTCTGGCCCCAGCCTGTGCATGCTAGAAAGTCGTACTGTAATAGAAAAAGACAGAAAATTGTTTCTGAAGTAAAGTTTGGTATTAAATGGAAAGGCAAAAGACTATTTTGGTATTATGATGGAATTTTTCCTCAGAATATAATGAGTTTCCTTGCTTCAGCTTCACCATCTTTTTTCATGTATATTTGTAGAAAACAAACTGGGAGTATTGATTTTATTCTTGCTCATTCAAAGGGTAAACTTTTTAGAATATATAGTTTATTCAAATAAGAACATTTTTCATCTTTAACCGACACTAATATTTTCATGTACAAGTTGATTATTTTAAATGTATTTGAGGTCAAATAGTTTGACATTAATCTTACTGAAATAAATATATGTTCGTTACAACCTTAATCCTGCTTTTTAAGATTATCCTTAGATGTTCTCCACTTTGTTGTTACAATAGATGTTGCAAGTAAATTAAAGGAGGAAATGTTGCAAGTAAACATAGCTTGAGTTGTTCTCTTAAGCAACCTTTTGCTTCGTCACAAGCAAGCCATTGACTATCTTGCTTGAGCAATAATCTTGTTATATGAGTAAAAAAACAACCCCTCTTGTTCTCCTTGCTTAATTGATCATCTCATCCCAAAAGTGTTTTTGTCTATGCTTGAGTGACAACCACTTCTCAAAAATGAGCATCATTGAATACTTGAGCTTCCACCGGCACTCAAGTGTTCAAGATATGTGTACATTGTCTCCGCTACACTTAATTTTTTAGAACAACGCTTAAGTCATAAGTTATATTGCTCAAGCAACTTGTATGATTCTTGAACAATATGTTCTAGAAGAGAACAAGTTATCTTAATTTTTCTCTCATAACTGAGTCATATGGCGTTAAGTGCAATAATTACATATTACTTACATATTTTGGAACATATAACTTGTCACTTGAATGATATTTAACCCAAGAATCGGACCAAATGATAACAACAAATAATTTATCAATGATTTTTAGCATCAATGATGTTCTTATACATATCATAATAATATCAACCACAAATTAATAATCCCCTTCATGAATTCATATATCTTCAAATTTCACATATTCCATTTATCAAAACAAATCATCATGTCGTTTGAAAATGAAGGAAAAAACTTAAGTAGGATTGCTTTTACTAACTAAATTCAAACTTTAATAAGAAAATAAAAAAATATATGTGAAAAGGTTTCCACAATCATAATTTCAATTTTTATGCGTTAGTTTTTAAACTTTGTAGAGTCTAGATATATAGGGTTATCATCCAACCACACCCAGGGTTAATTCTCTAATGTTTTAGGCACAATACGTCCCAAGATTAGGACCTTTTACTACTCTCACCACATAAATCATTTTACTTTATATGAGTGTGAATGATTATTAGAGTAGAGTGTGAATGATTATTAGAGTTCAGGATACCTTCCTTAATATAGACATCTCCTATATCAAGGTATACACTAACCACACCATCACCAAGAGTTTCTCTTGAGACTCTTCTACCAACAAATTCCACATGCCATCTCAAGCATTCAATTTTCATGCCAATCCACCACCAACCAAACAAGTCATGTTTTCCATTTCATACTCAATATAACAAAATTTCATTCTCATTTAATCTCATACAACCTACATGGCATCATACTTCATGTGTTTAAGGTAAAACACTCTATCATGCAGACAAACAACCACATTAGAGAAGTAAAGAAAACTAGAGCACGAAACCCGCCCCAATTTCGCTCAGGCTGAAAGTTTTCGCTCAGGCGAGAGAGGTGGGACAGTAAGGGTTCTGTGAATTCTTGCTTAGTTGAGACCTCCTCGCCTCAGCGAGATTACTCATCGCTCAAAACAAAGGTTTGTCACCTGAGCGACCACTCGAAGCAGAACTTGGGTAAAAATTCTGATACTCTCTCGCTTAGGTGAGACTTGCTTGCCTGGGCAAAAACACCAGGTTTTCTCTATGTTCACGCATGCGAAAATCAGAAATTTCGAAACCAACGTGTTAACATTTTCCAAGCAACCACAACAACAGAGCCATATAAACATGAAACTAAACCAAAACAAGCAGAATATTGTAAAAAACATGTAAACCCTAGCTTTCCTTATCTGGAAAAAAGAGGTCTGCAGCGTAAGAGAGCTCTAACAAGACTCACTACAACACAACAGTAGCTTAAGAAAATGAAAAACGAGTACGAAAATGAGACCTTGACAAAGACTACGTGAGACCATAGCTTAAGAACAAAGCGCAACGAAAAGAAAACGATGTTTTAATGTAACTTACATGGAGATATGAACTCAGGCAGCTCCGAACAAGGACGATTCATTAGCTCAGGGAGGCAAAAGTTGATACCCTAACATAGCTCTAGCAGCACTACAAGGGAGGAGAAAACTGTTTTCGAAAATAAAACAAGTAAAAGTATTAGGACCGAAAAGGAAGGGTCTTGGGTCTCCAAAATGAACCGACTCTTGACCTTCTTAAAATGTCATGCCAGAACCCTTTTTAGGACAGAAATAAAATAAAAAGGGTCTCACACATTTAGAGTCTATTATTAATAAGTTTTACACAAACTTTTTAATATATTATAATAAAACGACTCAAACTTAAATAATCTTAATATCATTAACGTGTGTCAAATTTAATTTTTCTATCAATGAAAACGAAAATTTAGATTCCACTAGATCACGTTAATTCGTACACGATATTTGAAATAATTTTCATTTACGGTAAACTAGAATATTATAGGGTGTTTTATATAATTCTTACAAAATGTAAAAACAAAATAAAGATATAATTTTATTTAAAGATAAAATAAAATTTTAGAAATAATTTAAAAAAATAATTCATTCTAAAAATTAATTATTAAGGTACCAAAACTTTGATACAGTAAAAACCATTTAAGCAATATATTATCTTTATCTTTATTTTCATGTAGAAAAAAAAAAAGAAGAAACAGTTGGTTTGATGAATGAAAAAGTTATGAATTTATAAACATAGGTGTGATGGGATGGGTGCATTAGGTCAAAAGTACAGCGAAGAAGGGACCACACGACGCAGTCACTCACTGACTAAATTCGCAGGAGATTACTGTGATGAATGAATGAATGAATGAATGGTGTCTGAAATCTGCATAAAACCATTCTCCATTTTCTGACACAGAATGCGAACACTAACACTCTCTCTGCTACAAAAGAAAGAAAAGAACCACCCTTCTCAAATATCACCTTCATAAATTATTGCTCTCTTCAATCACATCACATACCCAATAAAGATAAAACCTTTCCTTTCATTCAGTGCAATGCCACTCCTATTAATTATTCCCATGTGGATCCTTTCATCCAAGAGCCACTTCTATATTAACGATGCCAATTTCACTGTCAAATATTTTCTACCTCTCTGTCATAACCAACTATTTTTAGGGTTAATTATATATTTTTTTTATTTTAAATTTGAGTAAAAATTAAAATTAGTCTTTTTTTTTTAATTTTGAATTAATTTAATTTTTTAATTTTATAAATATATAAATTTAGTTTTTTTAATTAAATTTTATTAAATTTAATTATTGTCTCAAATACATTTTATTATAATATTTTAGTTTATTTACACCATTGGACATATGTTTATTTTGATATTATTTGAGGAACGAACTTAAAACGTTAAATAAACTTTTAAAAAATTAAATTTACATGTTTTTAAAGATAAAATACTAAATTAATTTAAAATTTTTAAAAGGAATTAATTTTAATTTTTAAAAAGTGAAAGAAAATAACATATTTAAACTTTTTTTATTACTTAACTCGTTCTTCTGGGAAGAGTTCAAAGAGTGTTGCTGATAAAAAAAAGTACTCAAAAATACACTTTGTTTCATTTTTATTTTAGGTTAAGGGTTGCGTATGTTTTTCATCCATGATATTTTAATTTGGATAAAGATAATTTTATCCACATTTTTTAATTTACTTTTAATCCATTTTTTTTATTAGATAATTTATTTTAATTATTTTAAGTGATATAATTTGATGATTTAATAATAATTAAAGTGATAAGTTAAGAGTGAGTTAATTTATTTGGTAACTGTGATACTTTTCGATTCTTAATAAACTCTTAGCTGTTATCATTTGAGTTTTGACTAATTACAAGTTCTTAAGAAAAACAACTTTTTTTTGTATTGTTTCTAGAAATACTACTTTAGAAAGCAAACATCTTTGTCATTGAAAATGATGTAAAGAGTGTCACTGACATTACTTTTGCTTTGACTGTAATCCAGACATAATTCTCAGTTATTCACAGCTTCCCACAGTAAACAAAAACTGCATCCTAGCTTAAATTAAATTCATCGTTAGGCTG
>Ga0209389_1005322_pt1 | contig 10938 bp, 6 predicted proteins | sample CowpearedBW_FD_187526 | JGI IMG/M metagenome (GOLD analysis project Ga0209389, IMG submission 187526) | Root nodule microbial communities of legume samples collected from California, USA - Cow pea red BW (SPAdes) (version 2) | ecosystem: Host-associated > Plants > Roots > Nodule | place: USA... | reverse complement strand
AGTATATGTTGACAATCCAATAAATTTATAGTCATATGTATGAGGACTATTATCATATATTTCTTTTATTTTATAATTACAAAAAAAAAAGTCAAAACAAGTTCTCAACTAGTTATATATTATACGATTGCGAAAACAATGTTTTCCTCACGAAATTTAGAATAGTAAAATTAGTTGGATAGGCAAGCCAACTACTAATTTGATAGACTAAACAAACAACTTAATTTGATTTGACCAGTTCATTTATTTATATATAAAATTAATAAAAAAAAACTAAGTTAACGTTGTCCCAGTGATATAAATATAAGATAATATTAAATTTTAAATTATTCATATTTATAAAAGAAATTTTATATGATTAATTATAGTAAAATAATTTTAAATATAAAAGTAATATAATTTTCTTAATTTATCTAATTATATTATTAATTAATTGATTATATATTTTAAATATTTATACAATTACACATATGTGTAATATCTCAAACTTATAATATGATTGTTTTTCCACATAAATTTTTATTTCATTATTATTATTATTTATAATAATAATAATTTATTATTATTACTTATTATTATTATTACTATTGTTGTTGGATAATGTAAATATTTTAATATATTACATTTTTTAATATACTTGTGGTTTAGGTTATGCTAAATCAAACAAAACAAAATTTAGAATGAGTAGTAGGGAATGTTGTGCTTTAAAGTTGATGCCACTTTTTGTTAGAAAATTTTATTTAAGCATTTGGGATTATCTTTCCATTTGTAACTATCATGGTCATATAAGGAGTATCATTTTATATATCTATCACTCTTAAAAAAATATTAAATGTTACAAATATGATAAAAGATATCAGCAACTTACTTTTCTTCACAATATCCTCTAAATTATAAAAAAAAAATTAACTTAACTTTTACTAAGCTGACATTTTTAGTTAAAATAAATTTCATGTTTTAATCGAGTTTTGTTGGTTTTCAAGTGAGTATTCATCAAAGTCCCACATTGAATAATTTGAAGAAAAGATTAACATAAAAGTATTATAAAAGTAAAGTGTTGATTTTAGAGTTGTCACTCAAACTCAATAAGCTCTTGGTGTATAAGAGATTTAGGTAGTTGTATATCATTGGAAGTTTTGCAATTTTGGTCCATAAAAAGATGTATTTGCTCTTATTTGTGGATGTGCTTCCACTTAAAGAGATTATTTTCTTTTCTTAGTGTGTGATTTTCCAACACAGGTATCAGATCTGAGGTTCTAATCAAGGGAGGAAAATGAGCATTTTTGAAGAGAGTGGAGTTAATGTGGAGCTTTCAAATGGTGCTCATGTGGCCTAATGAGTGATGTACGATGGAGATCTGATATGTATGAATCCTGGTTTGCGACATGTGTGTGGAGGAAGTGTTCTGCGGCTTACAGATGCTCTGGTTGTTACATATGGTGGACTGCGATGTTTGGTAACGTTGGATCGTCTGCTCTGGTTGTTGCATTTGGTGGACTATGATGTTTGGTAACGTTGGATCTGCATGGTGAGGGTGGAGCTTGAGATCTCCAATGGTGGTGTTTTGCATGGCTCATGCGATGCTTCGTCAAGAGTGGGTGTTGCGTCGTTGTGTTGTGACATTGTCGTTACTTGACCAAGGTGGCGTTATGATGGATTCCCCTTGAGTATTAGTGAATTGTTAATGACAATGATATGAAAGTTGCCGACGAGTATGATATGAAAGTTGCCGATGATGGAGGAAAGATTGTCATCATCAGTGAGTCCGTGTAGATCACCAGACAAGAGTGGTTCAAGCAGACATGTTGGATCACTAGTTGCAAGAGTTGTTCAAGCATATCTGTTGGTTGTGTCAAATGTTTGTTCCACGTGAGACTTTTGGTAAAGGGAGGATATGTTGGTTCTCAAGTGAGTATTCACCAAAGTCTCACATTAAGTAATGTGAAGAAGAGAGCAACATAAAAGTATTATAAAAGTAAAGTGTTGGTTTTGGAGTTACTACAACTCAATAGGTCTTTTGGGTATACGAGAGGCTTGGGTAATTTTGTATTATTGGAAGGTTTGCAATATTCGCCAAAAAAATTGCATTATGAAAAGGGTTTGTAATTTTGGTCTAAAAAAAATTGTATTATAAAGAGTTTACAATTTTGTGTACGTGCTTTTCGAAGAAATTATTTTCTTAGTGCGTGATATTTATTTATAGAAATTTTTATCTGTCGCTAAACTCTGGTCTTAGGTGCTCAACTGCAGAGTTTTTCTTTTTTATAAAAGTTTTCTTCTTTATTTATCGTTTTAAGCATTCAACTCCACTCTCTTGCTGATTCAGCTGAGTATCGTCTTTAAACTTTTTTTAGTCGTCTTTGAGTTTTCCTCTTTGCTGTCTTTAGTGCTTAGTACCACTTCTGGCTCAGTTGAAAAAAATCATATTTTAGATATCTCTAAAATTGTTTTTCAATACCAGGCTTTTAGCACTCACATGGGCTAGTTTATATTTTCATGTAAACAAATTGCATTTTTTTTTCATAATTTCATTAAATTCACAAATATCTAATTATCATTATCACATTTTATATTTTTAAGTTAAAAGAGTTTGATTTACTCAACAATATATCAACCGGATGAATTTGAGTGTAAAAAATGATATGTCAAATTAAAGAACCTAGACACTTATAAATAGTCAATGAAATAATTTATTCTTTTATAAATTTTAATTAAAAATAATTAAATTCATAATATATTTTAAACTGAATTAAATTATTATTTTTGAATTACCTGTGTTTATTTTGTTTTATATTGAAATAAAACAAATTAAAAATTAAAATGTATATTAATAATATTGTTTAGTAAGATGACAAATATTTTTAATAATGGATTCAAAATTGACAAATAAATTCATAGATTTATTAACAATAAAAGCACATCAGTTATGCAATGAATAATAATTAATTTGGTATAATAGTTTATATACAATCTATTGAAAAGTAATTTTATAATTTTTTAAAAGTTTTCAAAATGAAGGTAGAATTGTGACTTTCTTTTAAATAATTATTGATAAAATGAAGATCAAAATTCTGCAAAGTATGTTATGTGAATAATATGCTATTTACAAATTTTTTCGTTCGAACATTCCTACTATGAAAAAATTTGTATAAAGAATGGAGCCTGACTTACGATGTGGAATATGAAGCGAGTGTGATGTGAAGAGAAGAGACCATAAGAATCACATTAAATCCGTGCCTCTTACTATACATAACGCGCAAAACCGGCCATAATAATAATAATGTGACCAAAGCTGAAATAAACAAGAAAGAAATACAAATAAATAACTTTTTTAGTTTTAATAGATAAAATATAAATTCGATAAAAGTAAGTAAATTAAAGCTGAAATAAAGAAGAAAGAAATACAAATAAATAAATTTTTTAGTTTTAATAGATAAAATATAAATTCGATAAAAGTAAGTAAATTATGTGTACATTTTATATTAATTAAAATTAAAATTTCACTGAAAATTTAATATCTGCTCTATTACTTGTAATATGAAATCATTCATTATTTTTTTATGCTATCAAAAATATTTAACTTCTAAGAAAATACAACAAACCTTCTTCATCATTAATTTTATTCTATTTGAAGGAAGAATCTTTTTTTCTGTTCAATCTTACCTAAAAGATTTTTTTTTTCCTTCATTCTTCTTCTAAGTAAAAACAAAAATTTGGTAGTTTTATTTTTTATCCTTCATTCACATTCAAACCACCAAACTGCTGATTTTAAGTAGAAGAGAAGAAAGTGTCAGAGATGGCGACTGTTTATTGTTAAATGAAGAGCTGATTTATTTGCAAGTTATTGAATTTCATTGATGGTGTGTCGTATAGGTTAACTTAGGTTTAAAAATTAAAAATTGACTTAATTATTTAAAGGAGTCGCGTTTAATTTTTATTTTATTTTTGGTAGGCACCAAATGTGAGATGATGTTCTAAATCACTCGGCTGAGGAAAAACTAGTAAAACAGGTAATTATTTCATTAAATTCTATCTCCATTTTATGAAAATTTTCTACATATCTATCAATTTCTCTAAGTATAGATTTTTTCGCCATTGTTTTCATTTTTTTTATATGATCAGTTACTATTATTTTTGTGCTAAGCTGAACTGTGAGAAAGAAAGTGCGGTAATGGAAAGTGAACCTAATCTCTCTCTGAAGTGGAAGCCATTAAAGTCAATTATTAATACGAGTTACTGCATCACTGTTGTTCAGTGCAGTACCTTTGATTTGTTTATTTATTATTCATTATTCACTTGAGAAAAAAAAAAACAAAAACAAATGAAGTTATTAATAACCAAGACACAGAGGGTGACGTTGGGTTCCCTTTTCAACCCCTTCTCCAATCTCGGAGCCGTGTCTTCAACAACCACAACACAAACGTGTCTTCTTCTCAAAATCAAATCGGCTCTCATTCTCTCCGGTCAAATAAATACGTTTCGTCTTCTCTATTTTTCTTTTTTTTTTTCATGTCACCACAGTCACACCCACTATCTCTTCACCCCAGAGCTAAAAACACAATCATATCCTTTATGCTTTCACCACTCCCATTCCGTCACCGCAACATATTATAGCACTATGGCGGCGATGTCCATCTCCGTCGTCTTTCTCTTCTCTTTCATCTCTCTCCACCATCTGTCTTCCTTGGCGGCAAGTTCAAAGATCAGTATCACGCAGGATGTCGTCATCAGGGACAGGGACCGTGAGACATTGGTGTCTGAAGAGCTCAACTTCACCATGGGTTTCTTCAATTTAGACAACTCCTCTTCCCGCTACGTCGGAATTTGGTACCACAACATTCCCGCGACACCTGTTATATGGGTCGCAAACGGCGACAACCCCATCAACGGCACAGGAGGATCCATAACTATTGCGAATGACGGGAACCTCGTGGTCCTCGATGGAGCCAGGAACCTTGTGTGGTCCACCCAAGTTTCCATCGATAGCAGCAGCAAAAACTGCTCAGCGATGCTTCGTGAAACTGGTAACCTCGTTCTCTCGTGCGACAGGAAAGACATGTGGCAAAGCTTTGAGAATCCAACGGATACATTCATGCCTGGTATGAGGGTTCCAGTGGGGGCTTCAACTGGGAAGAGTAGTGGCTATGTGTTCACTTCATGGAAATCATCAACGGATCCTTCGAAGGGAAACTACACTATGGGGGTGGATCCTAAAGGGTTACCTCAGATAGTGGTTTGGGAAGGAGACAAAAGAAGGTGGAGAACGGGGTATTGGGATGGTATAATGTTTGAAGGGGTGTCTATGGCAGGATATTATCTTTACGGTTTTACGCTGAATGGGGATGGTAAAGGAGGTAGGTACTTCATATATAACCCGTTAAACGGCACTGATAAGGTGAGGTTTCAAATGGGGTGGGATGGCTATGAGAGAGAGTTCAGGTGGAATGAGGATGAGAAACGTTGGGATGTGGTTCAGAGAGGGCCTTCACATGAGTGTGAGGTTTACAACAAGTGTGGGAGTTTCGCGGCGTGTGATATGTCCCCTTCGAATTTACCTGTTTGTACTTGCATACGAGGTTTTGAACCGAAGAACAGGGATCAGTGGGATAAGGGGAACTGGTCGGGTGGGTGTACGAGGATGACTCCACTCAAGGCTCAGAGGACGAATGTTACATCCGCTGGCACTACTCAGGTTAGTGTCGGAGAGGATAAGTTCTTGGAGCGTACTTCTATGAGGTTGCCGGATTTCGCAAGTGTGGTTGGCACGAATGATTGTCAGAAAGTGTGTTTGAACGATGATTCTTGTACGGCGTATGCCAATGTTAATGGAATAGGGTGCATGGTGTGGAATGTGGATTTGGTTGACATTCAACATTATGACAGTGGAGGAAATACACTGCATATCCGTCTCGCTCATTCTGAATTAGGTAAGGTAATTAATCCATTATTTTGTTTTCAAAATTAGCATTTCAAATTTAATTTGCATCTATTAGTACAAATGTTTCATGTGTGGTCTCACATGAAGAAAGCTTGACTGTATTCATCCTGTTTCTATCTTGTTTCCAACATATAAACAAATATACAGTGCGAAAAGGAACTGGTATATCTCAAGTTCTCGATCACTAAGATACGTTGAGTTTTATTGTCTATGAAGATGATGAGAAGCAAATAATATTTTTAAATTTCTGACAAGCTTCTATGACCGCCAAGTTCTAATAACTTGTATGACTTTTGTATCTTCAAATTATACAGATGGAGGTAAAAAAAACATGATTGCGATAATATCTGCTGTTGTGGCGGGGTTAATCTGCCTAGGAATCTTTGTATGGCTGGTGTATAGATTCAAGGGAAAACTTAAAGGTTAAAAATTCATAATTCATCTCCCCAGACTATTTTTTTTTATCAGATATTTGACGGCAAAGCTGTCCGATGCAATTTCTGGTATTGATTTGCGTGATTTTGGTGTTATTTCTAGTTCTCCCCACAGTTTCCTCAGCTTCTTGTTGCAAGAATAGTGATGTGCTGCCAGTTTATGATGGAAGCAAGAGCAGAGACATGTCAGCAGAATTTTCAGGATCAGCTGACCATAGTTTGGAGGGGAGCCAACTAAGCGGGCCAGAATTTCCCCTTTTCAATTTCAGTTGCATTTCAATAGCCACAAACAATTTCTCAGAAGAAAATAAGCTTGGAAAAGGGGGCTTTGGCCCTGTCTACAAGGTAAATATGCTGCTATTAAGCTCATCTTTTTAGTAATAAAATTAGGTTTTTCTAAAATGTAATGGAAAAAACGATTTGCTCCATTCACCAGGGAAAGCTTCCAGGCGGAGAACAAATAGCTGTTAAGAGGCTTTCAAGACGATCTGGTCAAGGCTTAGAGGAGTTCAAGAATGAAATGATGCTGATAGCAAAACTACAGCACCGAAATCTGGTTAGACTAATGGGTTGTTCTATTCAAGGGGAAGAGAAGTTGCTGGTATATGAATACATGCCAAACAAAAGCTTGGATTGTTTTTTATTTGGTATGTTTCTTCAACATTAACACTGTCCATTTCCTTACGCATCATAAATTAACAAGAAAAAAAGATTATTTAGTGCACTTTCTGGTAAATATCATGCAGATCCATTCAAACAAACACAACTAGATTGGACAAGACGGTTTGAAATCATTGAAGGCATTGCAAGAGGATTGCTCTACCTGCACCGAGATTCAAGACTTAGAATAATTCATCGAGATTTAAAAGCGAGTAACATTTTGTTGGATGAAAACATGAACCCAAAGATATCAGACTTTGGATTGGCTAGGATATTTGGTGGGAACCAGAATGAAGCCAATACAAACAGAGTAGTTGGTACATAGTAAGTATGCTTTGATTTTACTTGTACGTTAAGTCATCCACTTGTTGATTCTTGTTTGGACCTGGCTAATCTTAATGCATAACTCTGCTGCAGTGGTTATATGGCCCCTGAATATGCAATGGAAGGTCTGTTTTCAGTCAAATCGGATGTATATAGTTTTGGTGTGTTACTACTAGAAATTTTGAGTGGCCGCAGAAACACCAGTTTTCGTCACTCCGATGACTCCAGCCTCATAGGCTATGTGAGTATCTATCTCCTATTCAACTTTTTTAGTTATCAACGTGAATTTCTTTGTTTTGCTGAAATATCTGACATGTCCAGAAAAACTAATTTGAAAAATGTGAGAGTTGCAATGCAAAATTTTTATCACTAAGTTTACTGAAACGGTGATGTTTTTATGATGATGTAGGCGTGGCATCTTTGGAATGAACAGAGAGCAATGGAGCTAATCGATCCCTGCATTCGTGATTGTAGTCCTAAAAACAGAGCTTTGAGATGCATACACATAGGGATGTTATGTGTGCAAGATTCAGCAGCTCAGAGACCAAACATGTCTGCTGTGGTGTTGATGCTGGAAAGTGAAGCAACAACTCTCCCCACGCCAACGCAACCTTTGATTACTTCCATGAGGAGATCTGATGACAGACAGTTTTACATGGATGGCCTTGATGTTTCAAATGATTTGACAGTCACAATGGTGGTAGGGAGATAGAAATTGAATCCTTCCCTTTCCGTGCCAGTTTTGTTCCCAATTCTCTGTCACACTTAAAACGTAAATATGCCTCGTTTTTCTTCTTTTTTTCCCCCCTTTTTAGCCCTATTTGAATACTCTGTATATGTCACGAAAAAACAAGACACAAATATGCTCTATTAATGTTTATAGAAGTACTTAGGAATGATTGATCATTGAGATTCTCATTTCCACAGTAAGATTCATGTCCAGATCCTTGTGAAATATAAGGCCAAAGTTGATCACCTACATCAATCATTGTTTGCAGGTTAGGCAAGTGTGGCATAGAAAAACTAGTTTCACATTATAAAAAGTGGTGAATTTGGTTAGGGACTTGTGGTGCTAGGTATCTATCATGTGTGTGTTGTGTGCAGGTGTAGGTACAATAATCATGATTCTTGTTCGTGTTCCACATGCATAAAATAAATCCGGAATTTGAAAGTAAACGCATGTTGCGTATAATTAATTCATTAAACTTCAAGAAATGCAAGTGGAAATTATTTTAATTTTAATATTAAAATTCTTATCCATTAAATGTCATTTTTGTTTCTATCAAAATCTGAACGCTTTTAAAAAAATAAGGTACTGGAATATATATGTTTGAGTCTTGTATGATTATCCACGATTTCTCTAATGGTGATTGATTAGGACATAGCAACAAAGTGTTTGAAAGGAATGGGTTTATGAATTTTCCCTCGCCATACAACATTATTGAACTTGCTATCACTTTCTTCTAACAAAAACTTCATTGCATAGAACCTTCTTGTGTTCAAGTTTCCTACCCCATCGTGGTCAAGTTTCAACCACTTCTCGTCACCACGATCTAGAACCAGAATTTGTATACACAAAAGAAATTATTTACTGCATTTCAATTACGTAATCATCGAAATACAAAATATTTTGTCCACACTCGAGAGCTATTTAATGAATTTGAATGACGCAAACTTTACATGTGGTCAAAACAAAAACATAACTTCACTCAACTTTTAACGTTTGAAACTTGCCAGCCGTAACTAAAGACGAAGTAAAGAAAATTACACTTGCATCTTTACCGATTCTAAACAAGACTTATATTAAGTGATAGTCATTTTAAAAACTTTTAAATAAATATTTACGATTTTATACTTTAATAAACTCACAATAATATCATTTATAATCACTATAAGGTTGACTCAATAGTAAAAAGTTAAAAAAAATGTGAGAAAAATTATGGGTCTAACTCCACTCACTAAAAAACAATTATATTGTTTATAAATTTTAAATCAATATATACTTTGATTATATTTATAATAAATAACATTCATCTTTCTTGTATTTTTGGTGATATGACATTTAATTCTATTACTTTTTTTTTCTATTTATAACAATTAATGTATTTGTTGGATTTAATAATATAATGATGAGCATGTATAATAGCCCTGTAAATTTTTAATAAAATTATGTATTCAAATGTTTTAATTAAAATTAAATATGCGTTGATACAATACAATACATAATAATTACAATCGTGATTTATTACATGATTTCTATTTATCTAATTTAAATTCCTCTTGTAATTATATATAATTTATATTTTTGGATTGGTGAAAAAAAAATATCACAAAATTATAGTTATAAGTTCAATTTCAATTTCAATGAGAGTGGTGATAACGAAAATATGAAGATATATTTGACTATACAAATATTATATATATTTAACACATTTAAATTTGAAAGTTAAGTGAATTCTACCCAAAGTATGATTAGACTAAGTCAAAATTTGTTTATTTCATAAAAAATATCCCTGAATTAACGAAAAATAATAGTAAGAATTAGCGTATTTAAATAAAAAAATATGAATGTCAAGTTTTTTAACTTACTTTATAAATGAATAATAAAATAAAAAGTATAAATTAATAATATTAATTTTAATATTATTACAAAAGCTTATATATAAGCATTAATTCTTCCAATAATTTAAAAACTAACCAGGTAAACCAACTCGTTAGTATGATGCATAATATGAAATCTAAATAAATAATATTATTGGTTTAAATTTTTTGATATTTAAAAAAATTGTTTCAAATAATATGGAGACCATGGAAGGATTTGCTAATCAATAACCAATAATTGACCTATATACACCTCCGTTTATAGATGACAAATAAATCCGTTCCCGTTTTGACGGGGAATCCCCGCATTGACTGGGTATGGGTATGGGTATGGAGAATCCCCGATTTTTTCAATTGGATATGGGTATGAATATATTCTCGCCATAATACCCGTCCCCGCCATATCTCTATCCTCATCTAAATTATTAAAATATTCACAATTAATTAAGTAACCTTTTATATATATATATATATATATATATATATATATATATTCCTTCTATTTTTTATTTTTTCTAAATATTTTGTTTGTCATGGAACTCATTCGCATTTCCAATATATTTTTTATCTTATCATAACCTTTATGTAATTATGTTAAAATGATGTATGTCAATTAAATTTTTTTATGTCTAACATTTGAATATTTCTATTATTTTTTAATATTTTTATTTATTGTACATTTTCCTTTCACGTGAGAATGTTTAATACTCTCAATTTAAGTGTTTAATAGCATAAACATCTCATTTACTAGGTAATATAAAAAAAATCTTTACTTATTATTACTAATTTTTGTTTCATTTGAAGAACTCTTTTATTTCGCTAAAAAAATTTGTTATTTCTCAATCATTGAGTATATATGTTGATATTTGAAAAGTTTTCTTAGATCTCTAAGATATTTTTCGTCTTATCATATCCTTAATTATACATTTGTTTTTCTTTGTGCAATTCCTTCCAATAGTCTCCAAATTGTTTATAAGACAC
>Ga0209389_1005321_pt1 | contig 10939 bp, 9 predicted proteins | sample CowpearedBW_FD_187526 | JGI IMG/M metagenome (GOLD analysis project Ga0209389, IMG submission 187526) | Root nodule microbial communities of legume samples collected from California, USA - Cow pea red BW (SPAdes) (version 2) | ecosystem: Host-associated > Plants > Roots > Nodule | place: USA... | reverse complement strand
TTTAAGCCTTATCTTGCATAGCAAGTGGCGGCACATATCCACTCATCTTCAAGGTTGCCATGGCTTCTAGCCTAGTCTTGTAGTGGCGTGTTTCTCACATTTTTACCATTTCTTTCCTTTCTATTTTATGTTTTCTTCTTCCTTTAATTGTTCTTGGCTTTCTATGGTTTATGTGCTTTCCATTTCCTTTTTGTTTTGAATCAACCCATCATCTTCTTCTCTTGAGCTTTGTGAAAGGAACCTTCACATCTAGATAGCTTGCTATCTTAATGTCCAGTGGGAATTTTCAAAAATCTTTCTTAAACAACTTCACCATATTCATAACTCTAAAAGAAAACAAGATAATCCTTCATCACATGGCATTGGAACTTCAAACCTTTGCTTTGTAATTGAAGATGGTTGTTATGAAACCACCAATGTAAAGCATGTGCAAGTATGAATTTGAGCCACAATTGAAGTCTAGCCAATAATACTGCAAAAGGTGAGCCCATTTTCATCATTCATCGTCAATTTATCACCTCATACATCCACTGCCACTTCTTGTCCTATTTTAGATTGTTTTCCACATGGAAGACTAAGCTTTCTTTGTTGATTCTCATGTAATTTCATATTGAATTTTGTGATTTTTTGCAATAAATGTTTTATTCTTTAAAATTGTGTTAAAGATTCTACTTTCAATCTATTCTTTTTGAATTGTGATTTTTTCCTCTTAGGATTGTCTTAGAACAATTGTTTATAATTCAATCTTATGTCTTTCATTGGAATTCTTATCATATTTATGATAACTTCTTGTTTGGGCAAAAAAGTAAGATTTTCATATGTAGGTGATTGCACATGTGATGTCTACGTTGCCTTGCATAAAGTATGAGTGGAGTCTTACTCGTTTACCATGGAACGAGTTGGAAGGTAGATGGATTAATTGATTAGTTATTCAAACTTATATGTTTGTTTGCTTACCAAAAGAGGTAAATTAATATATAAGACTTTACTTGTAGGCAACTGCAGATGCAAATTCTAAAAGTAGTCCTATTTGTATACGATGGAACAAGTAAGAAACTTTACATGTTAACTAAATATTTGTTTAGTTAGTTTGAGTTCTGTTTGAAAATTGAAAATGGTAGTCATCTAATAGTCAATGAAGAATTCAACTATGGAAGAGCTAGAGAATTAACTTGTCTTTTGTAACATCCCGACCGGATATTAGGGATTTAAACAATAAAATAAAGAAAAATTAATTAAGCCGCAATTAATAAAACCTCATTTCCCAAAAACGCGAGAAATTTATAACGTTTTATTACTTCCAATTAAAACCAAAACCCATAATTCATAAAACTGAACATAATAATAAAGCCTCTCATAAGAGTTTACAAGATATTTCAAATCAAAATAATATAAAACTCCCAGGCTTTCCCCTACTTCGCGGCTAAGCCTCACCAGCTCCACCTGCAATATCATCGGCTCACGTGTACCGCATACACGATCATCGCCAAACACAAGCAGATAGGGTGAGCTAAAAAGATAACACATGATTATACATAAATCAACCATATATATATATATATATATATATATATATATATATAAAGAATACATCAAAAGAAATCCTTTTTTTTATTCTGCATGGCCACAACCATGTATAATATCATTTCACCACCAAAGAACCACCTCCTTTTCTATCACATGGCCACAACCCTGTAATATCGATGCTCATCAAGGAGACTCGTTCTAGCTCTTTCACATGGCCACAACCATGCTAGCAGTATTCTACATCTTCCAGTGAGTATCTCAAGGCGCCTTGCTGCCACACCTATCGGCCACAACCGATAGAGCACGTGCGGGATCACACACCGTAACGCCAGGTGGAGTTCCCAAATACGAACATAGTCCGTAACGTCCCAGGACTACCAAACTCGTCAGCAAATCACTAAGGAGGGCAATCCATCTGGATCCATCCGTACTGGCCAAAATCAGCACACTCACACCGGCAACACTCGTCAACCCGAGCCACAACTCAAGAGTTCCTCGTGTTCATCCGCTATCCCGAGCCACAACACAAGGAAAGTCATTCCGGGCCACAACCCATAGAATGCCACGTGCTTAACCCTTAGCCCGAGCCACAACTCAAGGATACGTTCTGGGCCACAACTCATGGAACACCAACAAACCCACCTATGAGATATCCTAGAAGCCTGATAGTACTCACGTCCCAGTTCCACCACCAATCAGTTTAATACCACAGAATTGTATGCATTTACACATAATCCAACCATCCTTTGCTAATCTTCAAGCCTTTGCCTAAGTACTCCAGTCCATCTCGCTTAACCTAGGTTACCTCGCCTAAACAAGCACCACGAACAGAACCAACCTCGAACTCTCGCTTAGGCGAGCTACACTCGCTTGGGCGAGATCACATTTCGCCCAAGAATCAAATCTCTTGTCTGGGCTTCTTCAAAATTCTCGCTGAGGCGAGAGACTCTCGCCTGAGCGAGACACTCTTTCGCTCAAAAATGGGATCCCCACTTGAGTAGGATGCCCAAGCCAAATCACCCAACCCTCTCGAGTTCTCGCTTAGGCGAGACTCAGTCGCCTAAGCGAGATGACCTTTCACCCAACCCAAAAATCCTCCGCCTGAGCGATAGCCTCAAGCAAAAAAGGGGTACGAGTCCCTGCATATCTCGCCTAGGCGAGCCTGGCTCGCTTGAGCGAGACATGCAGACTCCAATTCATGCCAAACAATCCAGAACAATGCACTAAACATGTACACATAATTCAGATCCAAAATACTTCCCAAAATTCAAGTTTAAAGCATAAGTTGCGATTTCAGTACCCAAACCCTCATTATTCCCATACAATTGTATAAAGAGTTTGATCAAATGCCACCAGAACAACCAATACAACATCCCATCAATTTAGGCACGAAAATTTGGGTACGCACACAACACAATTATGTAAAACAATACAATTAAACCAGGATTTCGAGTTCAACTCCCCTAACCTAAAAGTCCCTTGCTTAACTTCTGAAATTGGGGAATTCCTTTGATCACCAAGGGCTTGCCTTATCACCACTTCAATTACCTCTCTCTAATTCCCTCACAATTCTCTATTTTACCTTAGATTCGTGCACCTCACAGAGCTCTCTGAAAACAGCCTCTCAAAACCCTTTTTCTCTCTCAAATTTTGTCTTTTAAAGGCCTTAATGCAAGGTTAATGCAAAAAACAAAACGAAATTGGGTTTTATGATGGAGTTAATTGCTATTCAAGTCCATTGTTAGTTGTTTTTCAGCCTTTCTTGGCTGCCCCTTCTGCTAGGGTCTTCTATACCCTTTCATATTCAAGTCAAAATCAATTATTAGCATAAAGAGAGTCAAATTTGGGTTCACCAAGCTTTAAACCCATGATCAAGCTTATCATCAAATCAATGCACAACCACTCAACCAAATCATGTTTCTTGACAATTCACATAATTGTAGAACTACGTTATCACCCAACATGATCATACATTTTATTAAAAATTAATAAAAATCAAACAACACAAAAATGGCATACATAAGACTCGAACCCAAGTCCTCTCACACAATCAAAGTACTCTCAACCATTTGAGCTAGTACTATTCCACGTCACACCAATCAATATTTAATGCCATAAAGGCTCCCACTACCATCATTTATTAATTAATTAATTATTTAACTAATTAATTTTCACGAGTCTTACATTCCCCCCACATTGAAAAGTTTTCGTCCTCGAAAAATAGAACTTACCAGTAATTAGGTGAGGATAAGACTTCCTCATAAGATCCTCCATCTCCCAAGTCATCTCCTAGGTTGCCTCGTCCCAAAGAACCTTCATAGTCTGAATCTCCTTCCCTCTGAGTTGTTTGACTTGATAATCCAGAATTCTCACCGGTCCAACTCCTATAGTCAGATCCTCGCACACCTAGACATCGTCCTGCTCCAGCACATGAGTAGGATCTGCCAGGTACTTCCTCAGTTGTGATACATGGAAGACGTTGTGCAGATTTGCCAAGTGAGGTGGCAAGGCAATCTCGTATGCTGCTGTCCGATTCTCCTCGTAATCTGATACGGACTGATGAATCGAGGGGTCAACTTCCTCGACTTCAGTGCTCTCCCAATGCCTGCTGTAGGTGTAACCTTAAGGAACACATGGTCACCAACGTCAAACTCGAGTGGCCTCCTCCTCTTATCTGCGTAGGATTTATGCCGACTCTGAGTTGCACGCATTTGATCCTGTATCACCCTTACTTTCTCAGTAGTCTGTTGTAAGAACTCTGGCCCGAGCACCACAAACTCTCTATCCTACTGCCAACACAAGGGATGCCGACATCTCCTACCATACAATGCCTCGTACGGTGCCATCTCAATACTAGAATGGTAGCTGTTATTATAAGTGAACTCCACTAGGGGCAACATATTACTCCACGTCCCGAGGTGATCCAGGACACATGTTCTCAGCAAATCCTCCAAAGACTGTATGGTTCTCTCAGACTGACCATCAGTCTGAGGATGATATGTCGAGCTCATTCTTAGCTGAGTACCCAAGGCATTCTATAGTGACTGCCAAAACCTTGAGGTGAACCCCGGATCCCTATCAGACACAATACTCGCTGGCACACCATGAAGTCTGACAATCCCCTGACATATAACTCTGCTAGCTTATCCAATGACATCTTTTGATTAATTGGCAAGAAGTGAGCACACTTCGTCAATCTGTCTACAATAACCCAGATCGAGTCATGCTCCCTCACAGACCGCGGTAAGTGGGTAACAAAGTCCATGGAAATGTTGTCCCATTTCCACTGAGGAATGTCAAGAGGCTCCAACGTGCCACCCGACCTTTGGTGCTCAATCTTCTCCTTTTGACATACCAAACAGGAAGCGACATAATCGGCCACATCCGTCTTCATACTCGTCCACAAGATGGTCGCTTTCAAATTCTTATACATCTTAGTCATACATGGATGTATGCTAAGACGACTTTTATGCCCTTCATCCAAGAGCATTTTCCTCAATACCCGACTCCTGGGTACACACACCATCTCTCTAAAGCGCAGGATGCCATCCTTACCCATCCTGAAATCCTTCCTCTTCTCGGTATCCAACTCACCAATTATCTGTTGTAGTTCTGGATCCTTACCCTGTTCCACCCGAACCTCGTCTAAGAATTCATTAGTGATCTGCAACATGTTGCACCGTATATGATCAACACCTGTGTGTACACTCAAGTTCATATCCCGCAGTTTCTCTATAAGTTCAAACTCTTTCACCATCATAGCAGATATGTGAACTCTCTTCCTACTCAAGTCGTCAACAACGACATTGGCTTTACCTGGATGGTATAAAAGCTTAAAATCATAGTCTTTCAAATACTCCATCCAACGTCTCTGTCTCATATTCAGCTCTTTCTGATCAAATAAGTACTTCAAACTTTTGTGATCGCTGAATACTTGAAACGTAGCTCCATACAAATAATGCCTCCAAGTCTTAAAGGCAAAAACCATTGCAGCTAACTCCAAGTCGTGCATCCTGTAATTTTTCTCATGCACCTTCAACTGTCTTGATGCATAGGCCACATGTCGTTTATCTTGCATTAGCACACAACCCAACCCCTGATATGAGGCATCATAGTAAACCTCAAACACCTTATCTGTGTTAGGGATCGCCAATACTGGTGCAGTAGTCAACCTCTTTTTCATATCCTCGAAACAGGCCTCACACTCCTCTGTCCAAGAGAAAGGCTTATCCTTTCTAGTGAGTTGTGTTAGTGGACTCACCATCTTGGAGAACCTTTCCACAAAGCCCCTGTAATAACCTGCCAGACCCATAAAACTTCGTACCTCTGTAACTGTTTGTGGCCTCTCCCACTTCACCATTGTCTCTATCTTAGTCGGGTCTACTACTATTCCTTGGGCTAATATCACATGCCCCAAGAATTGCACCTCATCCAGCCAAAACTCACATTTCGATAGCTTCCCATAAAGCTGATGCTCTCTAAGAATTCCCAGCACCACTCTCAGATGCTCTGCGTGTTCATCCCGACTTTTAGAATATATCAGGATGTCATCAATAAACATGACGACAAACTGATCCAGGTACGGTCAGAATATCTTGCTCATGTAGTCCATGAATATAGCAGGAGCATTTGTCACCCCAAACGGCATCACCACATACTCATAGTGACCATAGCGAGACCTGAATGTTGTCTTCTGCACATCCTCTGGTTTGACTAAGATCTAATGATAGCCAGACCTCAAGTCAATTTTAGAGAACACCGTAGCTCCTCTCAACTGATCCAATAAGTTGTCAATCCTCGACAGTGGGTACTTATTCTTGATTGTTAACTTATTCAGTTGCTGGTAGTCAACACACAACCTGGAACTGCCATCCTTCTTTTTCACAAGCAATATCGATACTCCCCATGGTGATGCACTCGGTCAGATAAACTTCTTCTCAAGCAGATCCTCAATCTGCTTCTTCAACTCTGCCAACTCAGCTGGCGCCATCCAATACGGTGCCATAGATACTAGGCCAGCTCCAGAGATGAGATCAATGGTGAAATCCACATCCCTGCTCGGCAACAATTCTGGGATTTCATCAGGGAAAACATCTACGTATTCAACTACCATTGGAATCATACTAATCTTTTCTGTAGTACTCTTCTTCTCTGTCTAAGCTAGTATCATAAAGCAAGTAGCTCCATCTTCAATCTCCTTCTCTACCTGGTTCGATGATATCAATTCCAGTCCTTCTGCATTTGGGAATACCACTCTGCGTTGCCCGCAATCGATCACCACGTGGTTGCTGGCCAACCAATCCATACTCAGAATCACGTCCAACCCTTCCATTGGTAAGCAAATGAGATTCACATTGAATTTGCGGCCTGCCACCTCCATAGGGCATCCCACACAAACAGACGTGGTGGATACCTCTCCAGACGTTGGTGTCACAACTATTAACTCGCACGCCAACTCTCGCATCACTAGACTGAGCCTCCTTACACATTCATTGGATACGAATGAATGGGTAGCTCCTGAGTCATACAACACAACAACCTCGTGATCAAACAACAAATAAGTAGTTTGTACTAAGTTACCTGACTAGGCTGCCTTGGTAGTCATCAAGGGGAACACACGACCCGGTGCTCTAGGTCGCTCCCCAATTGGCTTCTTCGTTGGCGCACTTTCAACTGGTTTCTTGTTAGGGCAGTGACGTGCAAAATGCCCCGTCTGATCACAAACATAGCACTTGCCAGTGCTACCCCCACCACCCGAGCTGCCTGAGGGTTTTAGACAATCCCTCTTGAGATGCTCTCCACCACAGTTACTCTTGTTAAAGACGGACATTAAGTATGCTAACACTTAATCTTTTAATACACTTTTTACTTTTTTTTTTCTATTTCTCTTTAGTAACAAAGTGGAAGATTACTTTTTCTAATATGAAAACACAAAATCAATATAGTTATACATCATATCTAATCCAATACTATATACAAATAGAGAACTAACAATCAATAAGTTCTTAATATAATAATATATCTACACTATAATCATTCAAATTTTTTTACCACGATCAGAAATAACACTAACATGTCATTCATTTAAAATTTTGCACAAAAAAATTCAATAATGAAAAATAAAACGTGTTGACCTAAATTTGTCTCTCATCTTTCACTCATAAATTCGTTTTGTCAACCTCTCACTCTTCTCTCTCTAACACTCACCCTCCGTCAACCTCTCACCATTCTCTCTTCCTCTCACTCTCCAATAACCATAACACCCGCGTCAACCACAAAACAACACAACATGGTAGATTTGAGAATGAAGAAGACAACAAATGTACAAGGTTTTCTGCTTCTATCGGTTCTTTTCTACTTATACAAGGTACAAGCTTTTCTTCTTCTCACATATTTGAATATTTTTTATGTTTTTTTTCTCTAATGAATAAATGTTTTCTAGCAGATGAATGAATTGTTTCAAGAACATAATAAAGGTATAAGTTTTTGTTCTTCTCGTGGATATTTTCTTCTTTTCCTAAATCTAAATACTTTTTTATGTTTTTTTTTCTCTGATGAATGAATGTTTTCTAGCATATGGATGAACTATTTAAAGAACAAAATAAAGGTAGAAGATTTTTCTTCTTCTCGTGGATCTTTTCTTCTTCTCCAACATTTGAATCCTTTTTTATGTTTTTTTTTCTCTAATGAATGAATGTTTTCTGGCAAATAGGTGAATTATTTCAATAACACAATAAAGGTATAAGCTTTTTTTCTTCTTGTGGATCTTTTCTTCTTCTCCGACAGCTGAATACTTTTTTATGTTTTTTGTTTCTGTAATGAATGGATGTTTTCTGGAAGATGGATGAATTATTTCAATAACACAATAAGGTATAAGTTTTTCTTCTTCCTGTGGATCTTTTCTTCTTCTCCAACATCTAAATACTTTTTATGTTTTTTTTTCTCTAATAAATGAATGCTTTCTGGCAGATGGATGAATTATTTCAATAACACAATAAAGGTATAAGTTTTTCTTCTTCTCGTGGATCTTTTCTTCTTCTCCAACATCTAAATACTTTTTATGTTTGTTTTTTCTCTAATAAATGAATGCTTTCTGGTAGATGGATGAATTATTTCAATAACACAATAAATAAGTTTTTCTTCTTCTCAAATATCTTTTCTTTTTCTCCTAGATCTGAATACCTTTTTATGTTTTTTTTCTCTGATGAATGTTTTATGGCAGATGGATGAACTTTTTCAAGTACACAATAAAGATAGAAGCTTTTGTTCTTCTCACAGATCTTTTCTTCTTCTCCTAGATCTAAATACTTTTTATGTTGTTTTTCTCTTTGATGAATGAATGTTTTCTAGCATAAGGATGAATGGTTTCAAGAACACAATAAAGGTATAAGCTTTTTTTCTTCTTGAGATCTTTTCTTCTCCCAGATCTAAATATTTTTTTTCTGTTTTTTTTTCTCTAATAGATGAATGTTTTTTGCCATATGGATGAACTGTTTGAGGAAAGACGATAAAGGTAGAAGCTTCTGTTTGAAGAACACAATAGGTTATTGTTTTGTGGTGATGCAAACTACATTTGATTTTTAAAAAGTTTGATTTTTGTGTTGTGTTTATGATTCTCTGTTTTAATTTTGTTTTTGTTTTAAAGATGAAAAAATTTAGAGATGTAGGTGTGCCTCGAGATAAAAGGTTTGGTTTTTATAGGTAGAAGGACGAAGATCATTCCCCAGTTTTTTCAAAGGTTTGATTTTTATCATTTTCGTGTTTTTTTGTTTATATGGGTTATTCTTTTCTCTTATATGGTTTGCAATGGTTAATATTTTTATCTCAGAGTAGCTCTGTTTTTGTTTTCAAGATGAATGAAACCTTCAAGAAGAAGAAGATCAAAGAGATTTTTAGGATGAAGATCATTTTCAAAAGGTTTGATTTTTACTCTAAAGACTAACATCATTCCCTCTTTTTTTCAAATTTTCGAGATGAATGAAATCTTCAACAAGTAAGAGAAGATGAAGATCTCTTCAAAACCAAAAGTAAGACTATCAAACATAAATACAAATATATCTTTTAAAAGGTTTGTTCTTGTTTCATTTTTTTTAAATCTCAATTTTGTCAAAACATGACTATATTAAATTTTATTATATTTTTATAATTTCAAATTAATTTAATAAATATACTATAATTTTTAATTTTTAAAATTTGGTGCCTTTTGCGTTGCACACTAGTATATGTATAATTATGGATAAGCTATTTTTTCTTTCATATGATTTATGGGATCTTGTGGTTTCTACTTAAATTTTACATTGAAAGATCCTCTTGATTATATTATATGTAAGGATATGTAAGGAAAGAGGCGACGCTAAATGAAGGCTTGGTTTTTTAAATGGAATGAGATCTATTAACATCTAAACCTTACCAATAAAATAAAAGAATGGATAGTTGAATTTTGTAATTTAGGTCATTAGTCAAACTTTTATTCTTAAATGTAACAAGAGCAAACGACAATTAATTTGATATTATTAGCTGTAAAATGAAATAAAGAGAGAGCGATTCCATGTTCCATTGCGATGAGATTATCAAATTCCATTCAATGTAGTTTAGAAAGTGACAACCTAAATTTCTGTCCTTTTCTCAAGCTGAAAGCATAAGGTAAAGAATAAATGTTAGTTACGTCAATGAAAAATAATAAAAAAGTCCCAAAGTAAAATCCTATTTTTTTCACTATCGTGGGTCAAACCTTGAAGTTCTACTTAATCTTCCATTCAGATCACTTCCCATTAAACCTCTTTTTAATTGTGTTTAGTTGGTAATGGAATGGAATAATCGAAAACTTGTGACAACAAATTACAGAATGTCAAACCCCCGAATATATTTTTCTCTATTTAACTTTCATTGACAATAGAAGAAAAAGTCGAGTCTTATATTATAATTTATTATTGAGTATGAACCAATTAATTAAAGGTATTGTTGTTAACAAGTCTTATATTACACTCGTCTAAATTAATAATCAAAACAAGCTTCTCAGATGTGATGAAATTTCCCAGAGATGATTTGGTAAGAAGACACAATACTAATAAAAAATAAATTCAGTATATACATAAAATTAACATTATCTTTAATACAAAATATTATGAGTTTATTGATTTTTTTTATGAAGTGTTTAGCTTTCTGATTTCTATATTATATAAAACTTATTTATACGAATGTTTTTCTTTTAACTTAACTTTTTCATTTTTATTCGATATAAAATTTAAATTCACACTGAAAATTTATACATATATAATATTAATTGATTTTAATATTATTGATACGCCTTTTGAAAAAAAAAAAAATTCAACACTAACAAAAAAAAATTTAAACTATACCAAAAGATTAACACTGTTCTAACCTAAAATCTTATGAATTTATGAATCTTTCA
>Ga0209389_1005320_pt1 | contig 10939 bp, 10 predicted proteins | sample CowpearedBW_FD_187526 | JGI IMG/M metagenome (GOLD analysis project Ga0209389, IMG submission 187526) | Root nodule microbial communities of legume samples collected from California, USA - Cow pea red BW (SPAdes) (version 2) | ecosystem: Host-associated > Plants > Roots > Nodule | place: USA... | reverse complement strand
GAGGCAAGGTCTGTGAATTAAGTGGTATGTTTTGTGGGTCAAGTAAAACCCTGCTTAAAATCGAAATCAGGGCCCAAAAACCCTAGTAAAGGTGGTGCCGGCTCTCTTCTCTTCTTCTACCTTCCTTTTTCTTCTCTTCTTTCTCCCTCCCTCACAGTTCCACTTGCGGCCAGCGTTTTGGCAGCATGATACGCGGAGGGCTAAACTATGTTTCTTCGGCTCCTGCCTTTTCAAAGGACGGGAAGCGCCTCCTCGTTTGCAGCGGGTCCTCCGTCTCTGTTTTCAGCACCGCCACCGGTTCCCTCGTTTCCTCACTCCAAGGCCACACCGCCCTCGTTACCACCGTCGTTGTAGTTCCCACCGCTGCCTCGTTGCTATCCTACTGTTGGACTGCCTCTATCGACGGAACAATTCGCCAATGGGATTACTCCGTTCCCGAATGCGTCAAGATTCTTGACCTTCACTTTCCCATTTTCTCCCTGGTAACACGCTCATTTGTTAATTCTTAGTGCCTATTCCGAGTTTAAATGCGAGTAAATGAAACCTAGTGTTTAGTTTTCATACATTGTATATCCTATACAGGTGGTGCCTTCGGCATTGTCCACTAGCGAAGAAAAAGACGCCAAGTCGTCGCCCAATGTTATTGCTTACGTATCTGTTGAAAGTAGACTTGCACAGGACAATCGCCCCAATGCAGGTTTTGGACAGATTAGGAAGTGTAATTTGACCAACTTTCATACTGTTAGCAGCCTAATATTGAGACAGGTAATTGTTTTTTTGAAGAATGAATGATTGCATTATGAAAGGTTGGGCTGTGAAAAACCCAATCTTAATGAGCGCATTCTGCTCACAGATTTCAATCAATCGCGTGCATTTTCATGTATTTGCTGATAATAATGTGTGGACGGCTTGTTTTGTTGTTTGTTGGAGTATCTGTTTTTTTATTGTGGATTAAGGGCCTTTTTAAGGAAAAATAATAGAGGGGGAAGGAGGGGTAGGACGAGCTGTAGTCAAATTTTACTTCATTTGGACTGCTTATTTTATATTTGTTATTCAGGAACATCGTAATTGAAAACCAGCCCTGAAGGTTGTGGTTTCCTAAACAATGTCTACTTGTAGTAATCTGCCCTTGAATCAGAAATGGTGTGATTTCTGTTCATTGGTTCATCCTCAGATGTCGTCAGTCAACATATATGAGAGTGCACTTTAATTATTTTCATTTTTGTTGTTTCTTAAGTATATCCATGCTCTCTCAATTTTTGACAGACTGAACAACCAGAATCTTTAACCATAAGTCCCTCGGGAAAATTTTTGGGTATAAAAGACAAGCGGAAACTTCATATATGGAAAGTTCCTAAAATGGATTCTGATTCTGCTGTGTCTAAGAAGATTACCCTGCATCATACAAAGACCTTTACAGTTATTGCATTCCACCCTACAGAGAGAATTGTGGCTGCTGGTGATGTAACTGGAAGAATTTTAATATGGAGAGGATTTGGAGCCCAGAAATTCCTGAACAGTAGTGGATTAGTGAATGGAAGACCGACATATAACGATGATAAACCTGGGGTAAGGGAAAATGATGATGCTGAATCATGTTGCACCTGGCATTGGCACTCTTCTGGAGTGAGTCATTTATCTTTCTCTTCAGATGGAGCCTATCTCTACTCAGGTAAAATTATATTGCCTGTAGTAAATGAAAGGAGTCATTGAACTGGGTCATATATGTGTGTTCGAATTCTTTTACGCATGTCAAGCAATGTAATTTATTGTTTATATGACTTCATTTGATATCAGGTGGGAAGGAAGGGGTTCTTATGCTTTGGCAGTTAGACACAGGAAACAAGAAACCCTTACCAAGAATTGGGTCGCCACTTCTTTATTTTGTAGATTCTCCTGATTCATCCCTCTCCTCAGTAAGGATTACTAATATTTAATTGAATATATAGAATTAGAAGTCTCGTGGTCTGTCCTGACAACTACTTCTTTAAATTGTTTAACTAATTAAAGGCCTGCAGCTATCTTGTGCAGATAATCAAATCCATATATTGAAAATGCCTTCAATGGAAATAATAAAGTCTATTTCTGGTATCAAGGTTAGTTCCTATGATTGTTCTCTTTGTGTTCATATTTTTTTGCTCACCATGTACTAATGTCATTCCTAATGCACTGTAAAGCCACTGATTTTGATTATATGACTTCATTTTAGAAATTATTGTTAATTGTAAAGTTAAAAGGTCAACCATTTAAGTTTCTCCTAAACTTAGGCTTGTAAGCTTGAAACATCATGGCTAATTTTAAAAAAATATTTGATTTCGATGAGGTGAATTTTTTAACTAATTTCCACATCAAACTTTTCTGAGTATTAGAGTAGTGTGTACTCTTGATACGTTTTTGTACAATGAATCAGTTTGTTGCTTTGTTATGACAGGTCAGTTTGTTAGTCTGTTAGTTTGCTTTTTTTGTTGGGTATATGAATCCCATTTCGTTTGGCTTTTCAAGAACACAGTTTACCTTTCATCTCTTTTAAGTTTCCTCTCTATTATCCTATACTGGGAAATTATAAAAACTTCCATGCTTGGACATCTTTTCTTTCTAAAACAAATCCAGATAGAATAACTTTCATTTATGTCAATTTATTCGTATTTGCCCATGTGCTTGCAGCCCCCTTTGTCTTCTCAAGATATATGTGAAGGTCTTTCCAGCCGAGTTTCCTTCGACTGCACTTCTGGCTCAGTGGCTGTACAGACAGAAAACTATCGTATCCAATTCTACAGCTTGTTTGCTAATCGGGGAGTTTATGAGGTAGTGCCTTATTTGTTTCTTCTTTTTAAATTAGCCATGTCAAAATTCTAATGTTGGAATTTGTTTTTCTGCAGGTTCAAGTATGTGAAAGAAACCATCAACCAGTTGATGAGATCACGGTATGTGCTTGTTACATGTATTTCTTCTAATTTGATTTGATAAATTCTAAATCTTATTGTCACATTTTAACTCAGCTTATAAAGGATTTGATTGATGATTAATCTATTAAAAGGAATATTGTGGTTACAGCTGGTGGTGAGCTTGGTGGAGCTGTCCATCGATGGCTCTATGATGGGTACAGTTGAAGTCAAACTTCCTGAAGATGGAATAGGAGGTCTTGTTTGTTTGAAGTTCTGGGATTTGGATGATAACCAGAGATTTTCAGTATCCACCCTTATTTACGAGCCTCACAGGTTTGTACACGGATTTTTTTATTGAGAAAAATTGAAAATCTCAAAGCTGTATCATGGGTATATTAATGGCCCTCATAATTTAATAGTATGGCGTATTCAATTGTTTTCAATGTTGTGATTGGTTTTTTAAAACTATTCTATAACTGCACTTCTTCCTTTTATGGTGAACTTTGAGTGGCTAGTGCCTTTAGATATATTAGAAAGTGGAGTTGACGCATATCTACTTATTGATAGGGATGCTCATATTTCTGCTGTTGCTTTCCATCCAACACGACACATGGCTGTAAGCTCATCGTATGGTGGAGATTTCAAGGTCATTATGGATAGTTTGTTATTCATGCTTAGTATGCTTAGTATTAGTTTCTGGTGCTTATTTAGTTATCTTCATATTTCAGGTATGGGTCTGCAAGGAAGAAATTGAGCACAAAGGCCAGATGCTTCAGAATTCTGGTTGGATGTGTCATGCTGTTGGGTCATACAAGTATGTAATCGCATTATGTTATAATTAACTCAATTTTGTTGTAGGCTATAGACGTTAAAGAAAAAACCTACCAAACATTTTGGTAGGTTTTTTCTTTATGAGCCCTGAATTTGTAATAAAGGGGATAACATTATTGAACATATTAGTTATCATTTAAATATTGGACGGATCACTGGTTATGGATATCAGATAAGAGCAAAGTCTTTCTCCTACATTTATTTTTAAATACAATGAAGATGATTAATAGTGGCATGAAGTTCTCTTTGGTTTCCAGAGATTCCTTGCTGAATGCCTAATTGTGCGCAGCTGTTTTATTACTTTGTTGGTTTTTCCGCTTGGAGTATTGCATGATGTTGGAATTTGGCTTCTTGGCAGCACTTCAAGAGGATTACTGATTTGCAAAATTAAGAACATAATTATAGTCTTCAGCAGGATGATCAGAATATGATTTAGCTGTTGTCTTCTGTTCGAAATAAGTTGATTATACAACTAACTGATTTTTATGATGTGGATACATCACGCCTCTGCAGAAATAAAGCCATGAGAGCTGCTGCTTTTTCAGCTGATGGTTCTGTGCTGGCTGTTGCAGCAGACACTGTTATTACGTTGTGGGATCCTAATAATAATGTCCTTGTTGCTGTTATAGGGGAAACTCCGGTGGTAATCTTCTTGAACCCTAGTCATCCCTATTTTTTTATTACTATTATTATCATTCCTTTGATTCTAAACACATTATAAGCGTGTTCTATGTTTATAAATAAAACATACTGATGCAATATGTGAAATTTATAATTTGACTATTTGCTAGCACTTGTGTTGTGTGTTTGACAGTTGACTTTTCTTAACAATTTAAGGCGTATAGGAGGCAGAACAGCTTGCAATTGTGTTTGGTCTGTATCTAGCAGTATGCATCAAAACTTCAAATTCTGGACCATTAGACTATGAAAAAAGAAAAATAAAGAGGCTTAAATATGTTTTTGTTTATTGTAATTATGGATAAATTTCATTTTAGTCCTCAAACTTTGTTAGTTTTGGACCTTTTAAAAGCCCCAAAATAATTCACCGTGGCAGGACATGCAGCCAATTTTGTTTTATCATCATCGATTCCGTGGTGGCTTATCTAGATGTATGCCATGCCACTATAAGTGATGTCAAGAACCATTTTTAAAATTTATTAAGCTTATGAAGATCAAAACCGACTATTTCTTGCTGAAGAATTAAAACCAATTTAGCCATATATTTAGAATCTATAATATATTTTATCCAAGAATAAGAAAACAGGTGAGAATAATTTCTATTTGTTGTATTTGAGTGTGCATAGCTATGATATTGCTTTTGGGTTATATAGTTTAGGATTCATCAAGTACTGCTCTTACTCATTCCCCCCATTATCTCTAATTTGTTGTATTTTTCGCTAGCCTATCACAAGCCTTGTCTTTGCTGGAAGCTCAGATTATCTTCTGTCCATATCACATGGTTCAAAACCACAGCTGTCTGTTTGGAGTATGTCAAAGTTAGCCACATCTTGGTCATACAGACTCCAAATAGAAGGTTTGACGATTTATTTCTTTTCCTTATGATACATTATGATTTGAATGTCTGTTGTATTCAATTGTAGAAATCATGTATCATTTGAATTCGTGTCTCCTTGCAGTCAGTAGAACAGTCTAAATTATTGATTGATATTTTTCATGCATGTTCTTCCGTTATATATACTTGCGACTACGTGATGAGAGTTGTGTTGGTCTGACAGAATTGTGATGCATACTTTTGCAGCTGTCTCCTCTGCAATAGATTTGTCATATTTTGCCGTCCTTGTTCTCCTTCCTGAATGGAATGATTGTACATTTAAAGGTGATGGGATTATCTTGTTATTCAACGTGAAAGATCCTGTTCCTGTGGCTTCCTGGTCTGTAAGCAAGGTACAAATCCTTTACATCTCTGAAATTTGACTGCAGGTCAAAAATAGAGTATAAACTATTCAGTGGTTTTAAATGCACATTACTAGTCCCCTCAGGAAGTTATGTCTATTTAACGAAGAAATATATTTTATTTTATTCTCTTGTTACCAAATATCGGTTATTACGGTGCAGAATTTAGTCAAACTGCATTTCCCTGAATACCATCACTTTTTTTGACCATTTTTCCTTTTAACAACAAAGGCAGTGTTATCATTGGCACATGGTGGTCCATCATTGAAAGGCAAAAATCTACTTAGCCTTTTGGATGTTGTATTGTGAAAAAATAACTAAACTTACAATAGTGGTCTATATCACAGGCATGTTATTAGACAAGAAATATGCTATACTATAAAAATAGAAACTAGAAAGTAAATATGATTCATTCTCAATTTTTAGAAGTTGACATAATATAAACCAGAAAGCTAAAAATGCAGAGATAGTCCGACTGACCCACTTTGAAAATGAAACCTAATGAAATGAATGATGAGAATCTTAAATAGAATAGAAGAGAAAGTGGATAACATATTTTAGAAGCATAAAACCGAGTGTGAAAAAGGGGAAGAAATTAATGAATCTAAAACGAATTAGATAAATGAAAACAAATTGAACTCACGTCAATTTAAAAAGATAAAAAAGCAGTACTTAAGATATTTAGAGACTGACATCTTTATTGAAGACGATGGTGCTCATTGCAAGGAGTGATGGAGTGGACCTCCCTTGACGATTGACAGAGTGGGTCATGTGCACTGGCATAGCCATGGTGGATATGGCATAGGTTGATGGATATTGGTGGTTTGAGATTTATTAAATTTGAAGTTTGGAACGAAGAAATTTCTGGATTTAGATTCCCGTTACCAAATCCCTATAATGTTTTTTTAAGGCCTAAATATGTATAAAATTCAACCAGTAAAATGGCAAGATGTGCTACACCATTGGTGGCAAATTACCATTCTGCAATATCTGCAATGCTGTAGCTCTGGTGCTGGTGCCAACATAACAAATGTTTGATAAAACTAGACAAAACTGTCATGCCATTATGTTAGATGTGGTGGTCTGGGATGAAACTCGTGGTCTATGTCATGCTTACTGCTGAACAATAATGAAATGAGTGCAAACCAGTCTCTGCGTTGGTTTTTTGAGATTTAAGTAGACACTAAATTTTCGTTTTATTTTCCCCGCACTTTGGCAATATTCAGGGTATGCATGATAATAATTCATATTGTTTAGGAATTGTATTGAGAAATATCTTGCAAAATTGATTTTTTTAACGATTGAGTGCCTGACTAAATTCTATCGTATGTTTGACAATTTATGTTGCTTTGCTTGTTCTTCCCGTCTTGTTTATCTCATTCAGGCCAAGGGAGGGGGACTTGCTTTTCTCAAAGGAGAGCCATCTGAATCAGCAATTACTGACGGGAGAGCATCGCACGTGCTGCTTGCATATATAAACGGAGATCGTGAATATGTCATCTTTCATCCATTTGGCAAAGAAGCCCGTGAGCTTAGTTTCACTGGGCAGGAAGATCGTGTGTTTGAAGAAACAGGTGCGATGATTTCTATTGTGTTCTGTTTGGTTTTGTACTTTTCTGCTTCATGCCTAGGGACGAAGACAAAAGGTCATACGTTCAAGTTCTAACCCATATGATGAAAGTGAGAGGAGCAAATCATGGCCATACGATTAAAATGAATGGTTAAGTCTGGTTTTGTTTGAAATGATCTTCAACGTTATTGTTTAATTGTGTAGCCTAAATTAACACCTCTAACACTCTTATTCGAAACGTCCCACAAAGAAAGAAAGAATTGAATGGGTTGTATTGTTAAACAAATTTCACATTCTTCTTGTTGTCTCCACTTAAATTTGTTCGTTTTAGCAATAAGGTAGCTTGTACGGTAAAGAAGCCCTTCATAAATAGATTGCATTTTATGCTCTGAATTTCAGGACAATCTGGATACACGTCAATTTATGGAGAGCTACCCAAGTTCGATTTGAAAAGGAACATAGCTTCACCAATTCCATCTGCTGCTTCCGAGAGGCCCTGGGAGACCATATTTAGTGGATCATCCCATTCCTTGCCCCCCCTCACCAAATTGTGCTCGGAATTTTTGGAGTCTTTGCTGGAGAAAAGGACAACGACTGTAGAATGACACTACATACACGAAACCCATCAGTGGATTATATTTTTCTTTCACGTCACTCAGCAGACCTCGAGAGAGACATAAAGACCGGGCTATAAGATATTTGTATGTGCCCTTCAAGACTGGTTCAAACACTACCTTCCACCCTCTGCAGGTTGGTCTGGCATTAGCAATTTGCCATTTTCACATGATGGGACTCTAAGTCAAATTAAGTGATGCAGGAAAAGATGGGACAACAAAAGATTTCGGCTTTAAGTTGTTACCTCAGATCCACCTTCCAACACCGATTTTGTCATGCTAGTGTGACCTTTTATTTATATATTCTTTAGTTATAAGTTATTTGATGAGGTAAAATTTTTGAGAGTAATGATTGATGGTAGTTTGCAGTGTAGCCATGTTGTATGCTTGTAATCGTTGTCAACGAGTCTAGGTAGTATAGCGGCGAATGCCGTAGAAGCTACAGTGCTTAATTCTTACGTCTTAATGTTAGGAATTTTGATCCTAAATACCTAGTGATAATCTGGTTTTGCCCTCTTTATTGCTTATTCATTTTAACCTAATTTTTTGTCCATTCTTCGTTGGTCTATTATGAACCTATACTATAATTGCATTTCCCCCTCAATATTTGTCCTAGACACTAGCATTATAATGAAAGTAAAACCTTTTGGGGATATATGTATATATTTGATAGCAGGACCACGTCCGTTGTTGGTAAATGAGTGGATGTGTACACATCGAAATTGAACAATGGAAAGTACAAAGGGACGATGAAAAGGAATTACAGCAAACGACTATCACAGATTATGACGTTGGTTTATTTGGGTAGACAATATCCCTATTCTTTAGGAAAGCATGTCAGAAATTCATAAAGCCAATGATCACCTACTCCCTTTCCATAAGAAAATGTATGTATTTATTGTTTTTTCTTGAATACTATCACTCTCTTTCAACATGGCTTACTTGTGCCCAGTTCAGCAAGCTATGCATAGCATTGAATTGATTCTGAATTAACTGTTTCATCATTTTGGTAGCTGACGGAGTAAATCGACAAAGTAGATAACAAATCACGATCACACATTGATCTACGTGAAAGGAAAATTTGTATCTCTATTGTTGGGAATTAGTGGTGGGTAAAGAGACTAGTATTGCAACTAATTTATTTGTACAGTTCATACCATAAACCATCTTATTTTTCACAAACTACAGCGCACTATACAGGCCAATCTGCAAATTTCACAATTAAAATATAACCACTAAATATATTAAGTGTTAAGAAACTAAGTTTCAATTATAAAATAACAAAATAACATAAAATTCATTCATTAACAGTTGTTTCTTCCTATTTTTGGCCACTTTTTTTTTGCAATACAATACAAATTCATTTTCTTATTCCTAGAAATTCAACAGTGATATCCTAAACAATTTATATACGCTCTTCAACATATTCAGCTAGAAAGTGATTGCTTTGCGTGATATCCCTTCTCTTTGACATAATGTTATTCAACGATTATAATGGAAAAAATTATAGTAATTTGATGGCATCTTATGATTCATCAATTTCTTAAAATCTTTCTTCTGTGTGTTTCTTTCTATTTACGTTTCAAAAATGTAGGACATGTTTGTGCCTTTCTATTTTGAAAACTACATGCTTCAGCACCAAAAACACTTTCATCCCATTCCCATGTAACCTACCACCAATATAATAAAAATACTAAGCTATTAATATTTATTCCTCTTGGTCTTTTCTTAAGTTGAACAACATTCACTTCAATAGTAGCATTGAAAACTAAAAGATATTTACATAATTTGTCCACGATTCTTTCTTGCTTGCCCAACCAACTTTTTAGGATGTTTGGGGCAACGTTCAACTAACACATACTATAAATGCAATGTTTTAATTTGTTAAGTTAACTTAAAAATAATATAATTTTTGTCCCAAGGCACCATCAATTACCGTCAACTTCTGCTCTTTTAGCATTAATTTTTGTATGCAATTTATATTTTATTTTATGAAGTTCGGCCTAGGCCTATAGGTGTTTTAACAGTATTCGTTAAAGAATTAGTATATATATGTGTTAGTTTTTCTTTTTTCAGCATATAAATGTGTTAGTAACATTTTTTCAGCATAACATTTTTTTAATAAAAATTCTTAGAACTTATGATACTGATTACAATTTCCTTTTTTTTTTTCATTTTTTGATATTGTTTAATTAATTGTTATAAATTCGTTATTAATTAATTGTTCCTTCTCCTGATATATGATTTTATGGGAATAATGTTATATTCTGTTATTATTAATGTTATAAAACTACTTCATATTACACGTTTTTATATTTCTTAAATAGGAGAATTAAAACAATGATATTGGGAGATTTAAAACTATTCTTTTAAAGATAGTATTTTAAATAAAAACACAGAAGCACCTTCTCCTTTGAAAATTCTTCACCACTAACATCAAACATAATTTTTCAAAACCACTTTTTTTTTCTTTTCTTTTTTTTCCTGAAATGCAAACTGTGGATGCAACAAAAAATACACCATACTCTGCTGTCTATGGATTTATTCTTATTACATTCATTGAAATGCTCCATTGATATATTCATATTTTTACTATAATAATTAATAACACCATTTGCATCCACAAGTACATGACAGCTCTTCCAATTTTCAAATGGGGAATTGTGCCATTCTGCATATGACAACTTGCATGACAGCAAATAAATCCATGAATGAAACCTTTGTTCATACATGTTCTTTATTATGCTTGAATCATTGATTCCAAAAATAATTTTTCTTGGTTATTCTATCAATAATTCTTTACTATTAAGCAACAAACATATATCATTTTTATTAAAATATTTCCCATGTTAGATGATAACATTATAAGAGAAGTAGAAAAGAAATGATATAGTTTGTGATAATCATGTTAAGATTATAATGTTCATGGAATGGTTAAATGTGAGATCTTGAGACAGAAATTACTTTGTTTCTTTTTAATCATTAGTTTTTCGGGGCCAAAGAGTATTTTTAATTATGCAACTTGTCCTTGGTGATTAGACATTTGGGCTAATTTTAATTGCCTGCATTATTAATATTAGCCATAGTGTTTGGATTTTGTATATGATTTCAAATGGCCTTGTGAC
>Ga0209389_1005313_pt1 | contig 10947 bp, 13 predicted proteins | sample CowpearedBW_FD_187526 | JGI IMG/M metagenome (GOLD analysis project Ga0209389, IMG submission 187526) | Root nodule microbial communities of legume samples collected from California, USA - Cow pea red BW (SPAdes) (version 2) | ecosystem: Host-associated > Plants > Roots > Nodule | place: USA... | reverse complement strand
TTATTGCTCAATTAATTATTGTTGTAGATTTACAAATTAATCAATGTAAAGTCTCAATTAATTTGTTGGCGTTCTCACTTTTAACCAAAGTACAGTCTCAATTAAAAGTGAGAACTTTTAGATTATTCATAGTAAATCCAATCAAAGTACAGTCTCAATCAAATTTTACTCTGCCTAATCATCATTAGTGCAGTTTCATGTTTAGACAACGCCCTATATGCCTCAGTTCTTGCACAAACGAGGTAGATAAGGACGTGGTGGCATTTTTGTGATTTCGAACAACTTTTATGGCTCGGTTAACCAAACAACCTAGGCAGTAACGCTGCCAGAAACTCACACTTTTCCGCTTTTTTTAAAATACGAAAATAATTGGACAGTTTTATGCCTCAGGTCCCACTGAACCGAGGCATATAATAATTTACTGAAGCGGGTTGTTTCACCCGAGGCCTATCAATGCCCAAATTTTTCCACGTGGCTGATTTTTTTTTTGCGTGAGTATATGTCTCGGTTTCGAATCAACCGAGGCAGTAAGCCCAGTTAGGTTTTAAAAACCCAAATCCGCTGCACTGTAGATGCATCTTCTACCTTCGAAAATCTGTACCTCCACGCTGTTCCGCCACCACTGTAGATGCATCTTCACTATTCAGTCCCGTGACCCACCATCGCAGATCCGCCGCCATGCCCGCCTTCTCCACTTGCTGTCGGCGTTGCACCTCCTCCGACGAGAACAACAGCTTACCTTCGTCCGCACATTAGGGTATTTTTTGCGTTTTCATTTTGCGATTTGAATCCATTTTCTTGGGTGTTTTTCCTGAAGGGTTGGGGTTCGTCTTATTGTGTTTCCTCACGTTTTGGTGCAGGTGAACTTCACATAATGGTTGATGTAATGGTTGTTGGCACGAGATTTTGGACGCGCGAGGTGTTGAGGTTTTGTGAACTGGCGGAGTTGCATTTTTGCTTGCTTGTGTTCTTGCCGGTTTCAGCCATTTCAGAATTTTTTTTTTAATTTTTAACGTATTTTATGCCTCGGTTGGTATCAAAACCGAGGCAGTAATGATGAGATATGCCTCGGGTAAGAACCGAGGAAGAAAGGTGGACTTTTTTACCTCGGCTAGATATGCCTCGGGTCTTAAACCGAGGCCAAATGACCAAAATAACCGCGGCAAAAACACTTTTCTGCACTGGTGCCTAAATGGTTGAGCGAGTCACACTAGTGTTCCTTTCTGTGGAATATCCTTCATTTTCCTTTCTCTAGATTATCCTTCATAGGTAGGGATGAATTTGAGTGGGAGATCCAATTTTTATCCCTCTTGGTTCAGCGGATTTGGAAAGAAAAATCTTGCATTTAACCTTTACTTTTTTTATATTCCTCATTTTACTGTGTATTGGTAATACCTAAGATTGCAAGATCCATATAGAGTGGGGCATTCAAAGAGCACTCAGGTGAGTTGTGAAGTTGTGAATCCATGGGGTAAGTAGCCACTTTTGGTAGGGAAAGAATCTATTTGCCTTGACAGTCCGATAACAGTTCAGTCCAAGTCCACCAGTCACACCTTTGTGATGCTTTCGGAAGAAGATGAAGCGCAACCATGGAAGAAAAGATGCAACCTGGTTTGAGGAGAAAGAAAACAAACCATAATAAAAATAATAATAATAAAAGAAAACAATAATATTATTATTATTATTTGATAAAAATAATAAAAATAATAATAACAATAATATTAAATAATAATAATATTAATAATAATAAATAATAATATTAATTTTAACTATTTAAAGGCCAAATTGTATTCTTATATTCTAATTTATTAAAATTTAATTTTTTATGATCACTCTCAAACTTTCATAAATTTTATTTCAAATTCATTCAATTTTACTGAGGTGAACAACTGGTATGTGGTCTTTCAAATGTAAAACTCCTTAAATTCCTTTTTGGTTTTCTCTTTGGATGGAGATGAAAAGAAAGGAATAGGAATACTACATTTTATCTCTATAAAATGGGACCATAACCCATTAATGTAACTTCTACTCTTAGATTCATAATTTTCAATGTTTCTAATTTGATTGTGTGTGTGTGTGTTCGGATTATGTTCGGACACACACACACACTTTCTATTTTTTTATTTTTACTTATTATTTAGTTTATCATGAAATTCATTCACATCTCTAATATATTTCTTGTTTTTTCCCAACTTTTATGTAATTATGTACAAATGAATTAAGTCATAAGTGGTAGAAATAGCAACCCCTAATCAAAGAGCAAGAGAAGATCGAACTTGAAAACGATCAATGTTGCACTGCATTTTTGCATTTCACCATTGTCTGACGTCGCATCGCAGTCGCGTCACACTCTTCGACGAGTTGCTGGTTTAGTTTGACTATCTTCTTCCCCTTATCTGGAAAAAATGAGGATGACCTCCTTCTTCTTCTCCCATTTTCCATACAACTATGGTGAGTATGATATGTGGAAGGTGTTTCAATGATAAGGAAGGGTAACACAAGTTTTCATATCCAAAAGATTAGACAAGTGGGGGCACAAGTATGGTTTCATCCGCTTTTTGGAAGTGAAGGATGAGCAAAAGCTCCTACAAAAATTGGACTCCATTAGGATCGGCTCAACTAAACTGCATGTCAATACACCTAGGTTTGGGAGGGAAGCAAGGCAGAATCTGGAAAAACAACCTAACACAAGGGTACTCACTAGGGAGCATAAAACCCAGAAGGTGTGGAGAGAGTTTAAGTATCATCAATCCAATGCACAAGTAGTGAAAGATTCAAGCAATAACTCTCAACAGTTATGGAAAGGTATATCCTTCGAGGTGGAAGAAGTTGAAACTAAATGGTTGGAAGGTTGTTACATAGGCAGGGTAATTAATTACTCTAGGGTTAATATAGTCATGGAGGAAGTAATCCAAAAGGGTCAAGGTTGTCTATGCACGAAATACTTGGGAGAGAATGTGATACTGTTGCAGCCTAATCAAGGTGCAGAAATTGATAAACTTATTGGCGATAACAAGGAGTGGTGGGCAGATAATTTTGAATCTATAACTCAATGGAATTCCTCACTAGTTGTCAATAATAAGATGGTGTGGGTGATCGAGATCGTACTCGACCACAATGGGTGTTGTCAATAATGCATAAAAACGGAAGAAAATTGTGCTAAAATATCAAAATTTGGGTGGCACCTCCATGGGTAACAATACAAAGCTCTCAAAACGTAAAAATGGAGGGTGGAGAAGATGAAGTGCGGCTGCCACACCAAGAAGACCTAAATTTTCATGGTCACATAACTACATACCAACATATTTACAAAAATGTCATTATGCTACTTAGAATTACAAAAATGTCATTATAGGTTAAAAATGTTGGCCCAACGACGTTGACAAACTGACTAACATGGCACAAACGTGACAATGATGTGGAAATCACGTGGCAAATCTTTCTTGACCTTATGATAAATGTCCAAGCTCCAATATTTGCTTCATATAATACCTAAAAACAATTAGAAACAATAATTAATAATTAGACCAATTAATGCCAAATTACTAAAAATTCAGAACATTAGCCCAATGAAGCCCAATTGAGAAAAATGCACAAACAAAAGACAATTAAGCACTAAACAACCCTCAAGAATGACACAAAAAGGCAATGAAATAAAGGAAAATAATGACTCATCAGAAGGTTAGATGTAGAGGGTTGCCTTTGAAATTATGGTCACAATAATGCTTTAGCAAAATTGTTGCTCCAATAGGTGTTTTGGTATCTGTTGATGATAAAACTCTATACTGGAAGTGTTCGGAATTTGCTAGGCTATTAGTAAAGGTACCGATCGGGAGTAAAATATGTAAGACCCAAGAAAAATTAAATAATTAAATAAATAATTATTTAATAAATGCAGGTAGGAGGAACCTTTATGACATTTAATGCGAATTGTTATGACGTGGAAAAGTACTAGCTCAAATGGTTGAGAGTACTTGATTGTGTGAGAGGACTTGGGTTTGAGTCCTATGTTGCCAATTGTATGTTATTTTAATATGTGATTTACTTTAATGTTATGTTGAATGTGCTTAGTGACAATGTAATCCTAAAATTATAGGAATTATCACAAAACACGAATTGGTTGAATGGTTGTGCATTGATTTGGTATTGGCATGATTATGCGTTCAAACCTTGGTAAGAACCAAATTAAACTTTCTTTTTGCCCAATTTTTCTTTTGCACGAATGAGAAGTGTCAGAAAACCCTAGCCGTCAGCAAAGGAAATCATAAGGATTGAGAAACCACCATGTTAATGAGAATTGATGCTCATTAACTCCCATTATTGATAATTTCGTTTTTTATTTAAACCCATGAAATTAAGTTGGGAAAAGTTTGGTTAGAAGGATTCTGGAATAATCATTAAGCAGAGGGAATTGAGAGTGAGTGAGGGAGTGGTCCTTGCACGTTAAAAGAAAGAGTGAAAGCTAAAATTTGTGGAGCAAGGAAGGAAAGTTTTTGGGCATCAATCAAGAAAGGGTTAGAATACCAATTGGAGCAAGAATTTCCAAGTAAGGGGAGCTGTCTCATATGTTTTTATTTCGTGTTTGAATAGTAATGCATTGCCATGTAACATTTCATGATTTCCACTCCTTTCTGCGTTGTTTTTGGGGGGTTTCTGGGTTTTTCCCCAGAAATTGCCTAGCGGCCCAACCCCTGCTACCAGGCGACACATCCGATTTTGACTGTGTTCTTGGTTTTGACATGAACCGCCTGATAGAGATGAATATCTGCTAGGCGGTGCGACGTTGTTCGCAACTGTTTGATGTTATTTGATGCGGGAGTCCTTGCGACTTCTAGAAATTTTGGTTGAATCTTTGTACATGTTGATGATTGTTATTAATGAATGGAATTATGTTGTGTAATAAATGTATGACAAAGGCGAGTGGGTGATTATGAATTGTGAGAAGGGATGAAAGATGACAATTGGGAATTGGATTTCTAGTGGGTAATTGGCATTTATTCTTGGCATTATTTTATACATTCTTAATTCTAGGATTTGCGAACGATTTCAGCCTAATGTGTGATGAGACGAGATGGTGAGAAGTAAGGGATTCAGCATTACGAAGAAACTGGGAATTTTCTCTAGTTTTGATACGCTACTTGGCGGCATAAGATCTACCGCCAGGTGATAGCTGGAAGTTTCCAGCCTGGCAGTTGTTGGTACGTGGAATTGGGATTCGGGTATTGGTCCAGGATGGGATATTTGGAGGAACGAGATTAGTATGCTTAAGTTGTAATAACCCAAAATATAGTAATGTAAAGTGTAAAAAATTATGGTCATATTAGGGGTATGTGATAGGCAATATGGATCTAGATTTTAAAACAGACTAAAGGATAATGGTAATTGGGATTGTAGGAGCTGGGAAGGTAAGATTTAATTGAGCTAAAGTTTGGAACCCTTGGAAGAATTAATATGGAAGATTAAGGAATTCATAAGAATTGTGTAACTTAATTGGAAGGTAATTGAGGGAAAAGTGTTAATATCAATGCAGAACAATAGTAATAAACTGTCTAGTTGTAAGGTATTGGATTTGGTGGTCTTTTCCAGAGGTTTGATTGGGATATTATGCAATGTTAAAGTACTTGGTAGAGGAATAGGTCTTGATCAAGGGACTTGACAACTATGAATAATAGACACTTGAACCCTATGAGGGTTGCAAATTTCCCAAAATTTAATCTTAATTGACATGTGTATTTATGGACTTTTGTAAGTACTTTGGGTTGTAAGCCAAACTGTGTTGGGTGCAAAAACCAGTAGAACTTTCGCTACTGGTATAGCATTTGGCGGAACGGGTGTGTGCGCCAGGTGATAAGCTATTAGGGATGTTCCCTACCACGTGTGGTGCCTGGCGGCAAGGTGTGACCCGCTAGGTGATAGACCCTGGAACAGTGGGTCTGTGAGAGACTGGCGCCTAGCGGCAAGGGGTGTCCCGCCAGGCGGTCTGCACAGGTTTCGCTTGGCAGCCCTTAGGCTGCACCAGACGATAATGCTGCACGTATTTGACATGCGTGAGTTGTTATACGCAGTGATGCAGACATGGTTCAGGAGATGTTGTGCCATGAGCACGTATGTTCATGGATGGTGGTGAACACGTGATGGTATGAGCGGGGAGGTTCATATCCAGTTACTCTCGTGTGGGGATACGAGCGAGGTAGGTTCGTATGTTTCGTGCTCACATTTGAGAGATGTTGCGTGTAGGCAGGTCCATAGAGTGAGACTACGAGCGGGGAGGTTCGTAGAGCAGGACTACGAGCATGGAGGTTCGTAGAGGCAGGACCACGAGCGGGCAGGTTCGTGTGAGCATCATAAATCCTGAGTCCAAGGCTAACTATTGATGTGATTGAAGGTTGAAAAGCCTTGGAAATTAAGGTCTTGGCCAAGAACTAACTAGGACGAATCAGATGGGCGTATTGCTTTCATTATGTTAATTTCTTTATTTTATAAGCTCACCCTTTTTGTGTGTGTTTGGCGATAATCGTGTAATTCTTTACACGGGAGCAGATGATGTACAGGTGATGCTGCTAACGCTTGAGACGAAGTGAGGGGCTAGCTTAGGATGTCGAGCTAGGATTTTGACTTTGTTTATTTACGATTTTAGTTTTCCTTCAGTTATTTTGGAACTTGTATAAATTACATGGTTTTGATGGATTTTGTAATTTGGAGTTTTAAGCGCATTATATGAATTTTAATTTTTCCTGCGCTTGAGATTAATAAAATCATGACAATTGAATTTCAATTCTTTATTTATTTATTTAATTAAGTAATTTTCCTTAGGGACGTTACAAAATATGGCTCCAGAAAAGTATGAAAATCAACAGGCATATTTATAATTTGGTATTGGAGGAAGAAACCACTGATGGGTCACAATCTCTATGTTGATGTGCTAACAAATACAATGTCTTCCGAAAGTAATTCTAGTTGCATCAGGATGGATGATCTTAGCTTTGTATCAGATAAGAGTGAAAATGTTAAGCTGGATGATCTTGACAAGAATAATCCTACTGAGAAACACACAATACAATCACTGGCAACCTGCGTTAATCGGAATCCAAACGGCACATTGGCACAACCTAGTGGTAATGGTAACAGATCTTTTTTTACTGTTGTGGCGAGTATACTAAGAATGACAAGTTTATAGCCAGGTTAGATGATGTTCTACCTGAGCTACAACTAGTGTACTACCAGACCCCAAAAGCTGCGAACATCTCTAGAGGTAGGTTTTCTTTGGCTAATCATACTACGCATAATAGTGGGCCAAACTACATGAAGAACAACATAAGGTTAGGAGCTGCTTAGGGACAGTAGTGAAAGACTCTACGATGGGCCCAATTAAGGAAGGAAGCCTAGTGGATGTTTTTCAATCAAAGGCATCCACACTATCACATAAAGAAAGAAAAAGCCTTTGAGGGACTCTCAAACAAACGCAAGGCATGAAGTTGATTCCCCATGCTGCACATCCAAAACAAATATTCCAGCGAGGGAGGCCAAAGTTCATTCGAGAAATGTGGTAGAAGAATGCCATCTGGTCGGGATCAAGGGCAACGAAAGAATTTCTTCGACTACAGACCTCAAATTAGAGTTAGAGACGTAGTCAACTATGCCCTTTGCGTTACCAGGCACCAAGGCGAGTAGCGATGTCCCAAAAGCTAACCAGATGGCTCTAATTAAAGAATCAACAATTGTCCTAGAGGATTCCTTAGAGAGGCATTGATTTAGGATAGAGGAGTCAAGTAAGAGAAGCAAAACAAATTTGAGCCGAAGTGTGAAGGGAGGCATAAAGGCTAATAGGAGGAGACTAATCAAGTCAGTGGTTCAATCTATATGTAACTCTTTATCTGATGAGAACATTATGAACTGTAACATGCTATTTTGGTCCACTAGAAGTCCTCCAAACTCTTCAGAATCTGTTATTATTTGGGGTCTAGCAAAATAGTTAGGAGTGACTTTTTTAGGTGAAGAAGAGGAAATTCTATAGGAACTAGATAATATGGAAAAAAGAGATAGATTTCAGGGGAAAGGAAGTGTGGGGGAAAATATAGGTGTAAATGAAAATCATTAGCATAATTATAAGAGTGTTACGAGGGGGCACAAATTGAAATATTTGAAAGGAATAATAGTTAGCGAAGCACTTGACATGATATGTATTCAAGAGACAAAGATACATGACCTACAACAATCTAAATGCTATGATTTATGGGGAGATAATAATATTGAGTGGGTAAGCAAACTGGCATTGGGTAATTCAGGGGGAATCCTAACAATATGGCATAAGGATAAGTTTAAGTGCGTCAAGCACATGTTAGGGAATGCATTCATTGGAGTGATAGGGGAGTATTGTAATTCAACTAATTGTAACCCAATCCCTGTTGCCATATTTAACGTGTACTCCTTGTGTGAATTTAAAGGAAAAGTAGAGAAGTGGGAGGAATTAGTTAACTTAAAGAATGTGGAAGGCTGTAAGCAATGGTGTATTTTAGGGGACTTTAATGCGGTAAGAAAAACTAGCGAAAGAAGTTCGAGTGGTAATACAAATCAAAGGGAAGTGCAAGGTTTCAACAAACAATAGAGAAAATCCCCTTGATAGAAGGCAAGTACACTTGGTATAGAGAAAATGGCACGACCAAGAGTAGAATAGATAGGATTTTGGTCTCTTTAGAATGGCTTGAGAGTTGGTCGGACAACAAACAATATATTAAAGGAAGATAAGTATCAGACCATTGTGCACAATTGCGCAAACCGGCTTCAATAGACTGGGGACCTAAACCTTTTAAATCCTTGAATATCTGGAAATTCGATCCAACTTTTAAGCAGGTGGTAAAACAGTCTTGGGACTCATATATTGGGATAGGAAACCAAATGAGTGTCCTAAAAGAGAAATTTAAAAAGCTAAAGTTTCATCTCAAATTTTGGAATAAGGAGGTGTTCCGGTTTCTAGGTGTAAAGAAGCAAAATCTTCTCTTAAAAATATAAGCTCTCAATAAGAAGGACAATGAAAGTAATTTAGGAGAAGAAAATAAGTTGAATCACAAGAAAATTTTGAGTGTGCTGAAATTGATCTTATATAAGGAAAGTCTACTACTCAATCAAAAAGCTAGGGCTAAATGGGTAGAACAAGGGGATACATACTCTAAGTATTATAATTCTAGTATTATGTAGAGAAGAGCCATGAATGAACTAAAAGGGGTGGACATAAATGGATTATGGTGTGAAGATCCTGCAATGGTTAGAGAGGAGGAAAGGAAGGTGTTTGAAAAAAGGTTTTCAACTCCAAAATAGGTTTCTAATAAACGAAATCGGAGGCCAGGAAATTGAGGAGGTGATAAACCAATGCGGTGAGACAAAAAGTCCTAGTCTTGATTGTTTTAATTTCCTATTCTTGAGGCATAATGGGAAACACTGAAGTATGGTGTTTGTCAAGCGGTAAGGTGGTTCTAGAGAGAAGGAAAATTCCAAAAAGTGTGTAATGCATCCTTTATAGCACTTGTACCAAAGAAAAGAAACCCTCTCAAGTTGGATGACCATAGGCCTATTTCTTTAGTTGGATGCACGTATAAGATAATCTCCAAAATCCTAGCTAATAGGCTTAAGTCAGTACTACAAAAGGTTATAAATTATTCTCAATTAGCGTTAATTAGAGGAAAGGGACTTATGGATAGTATTTTGGTAGCTAATGAGATAATGGAGGAATGCAGGAAAAAAAAAAGGCCGGTAGTTGTTAAGGTTGACTATGAAAAAGTATATGACTCTGTATGATAGGATTTCTTATACTACATGTTGACCAGACTGGGGTTTTACAATAGGTGGGTTAGGTGGATTAAAGAGTATTTGGAATCTTCCTCAGTGTTAGAACTGGTAAATGGGACCCTACAAAGGAGTTCCCTCCTACAAGAGGGCTTAGACAGGGAGATCCTATGGCCCATTCTTATTCCTAATAGTAGTAGAGGGCTTAGCAGGGCTAGTTAGACAAGCTATCAAGAAGGATTTGTATCGGGGGTTAAGTGTGGGATCAAAAGGAATTAATGTGGGGTTACTGCAGTTTGCAGACGATACTCTCTTCCTGTGCGAAGCAGACATTCAAAATGCATGGACTTTAGAGGCAATATTAAGAAGTTTTGAATTAATGTCTGGGCTCAAGGTAAATTTTTTCAGAACCAAAGTTGGGGGATTACGCTTAGATGCACCATTGATAAAGGGTTTTTCGAAAATCCTAAATTGTAAACATATGACAATTCCATTTGTCTACCTTGGAATGCCAATTCGAGGAAATTTGAGGCGTGCATAATTTTTGCAGCCTATGGTTGAGAATGTCAATTCCATTTATCAACTTTGCTATTATACTACCTGTCTTTCTATAAAGTTCCAAGACGTGTGAGCAATAAACTCCTAAAGTTACAAAGGAATTTCCTCTAGGGTCAGGGATTTGAAACTAGGAAAATAGCCTGGGTTAAATGGGAAGATATTTGAAAACCAAAGGAGGTTGGGGGCTTGGGCATAAGAGATATCACAAAGTTCAATGAAGCACTCAGAATAAAAGTGGAAATGGAGACTGGGAATGGAGGATAGTGGCTTATGGAAAATGGTACTCGAATTAAAGTATGGGTCTTGGAGGAAACTCAATGAATCGAAAATATCAAGGTCTGCTTCAAGGTGGTGGGTAAACATCTATAAGGTGTGTGGGAAAACACTACAAGGACTTTGGTTTGATAATTGTATTGAGTGGGAGATTGGAGACGAAAAGAAAATTAAGTTTTGGGAAGATAAATGAGTTGGGGAAGTAGTGATAAGTAGTAAGTTTCCTAGGTTGTACATGATATCAGAATGTAAAGACAGAGCTATAGAGAAGGTTGGACACTGGGAAAATAGTGAATGGTTGTAGGATCTAAATGGAGGAGACCTAGACTTGTTTGG
>Ga0209389_1005302_pt1 | contig 10954 bp, 7 predicted proteins | sample CowpearedBW_FD_187526 | JGI IMG/M metagenome (GOLD analysis project Ga0209389, IMG submission 187526) | Root nodule microbial communities of legume samples collected from California, USA - Cow pea red BW (SPAdes) (version 2) | ecosystem: Host-associated > Plants > Roots > Nodule | place: USA... | reverse complement strand
TGTAATGGTTACCGTAATTGTGGTATTATTTTAATTAAAATAAAGTTATGTGTTAGTGGAAAAGGAATATAGCTATATGTTAGTGGGTACAAGGTAATAGGTGAGAATCTTAAGTCGATTAAAATAAAGTAATCTCCATTACTTTAGTTGAAGATTGAGGATTAAGTTTGAATTTGTGTTCAATCAAAACAAAGAATAAAAACTAAACAGAAAAAGTTTTACATAATCACGTTCTCACAAGATTCTTTGTCTCTCTTATGAAAAATCTTAAGAAGGAAACTATAATAATATTATTATGATATTTTATGAACCGCTAATCTGATTTAGTGTTTGGGAAGAGGGTTGCACTACACCAATTATTTATTGTTCTAAGTATCAGAATTTACAGTGGGAGGGTAATAGGTATAAATTTGACCCATTGAAATTGCAGAGAGAGAAAACCGATAAAGAAAAAGTTGAGGGTGGAATCTGTGAAGCTATCGTTTCTTTCTGGTACGTCCATTTTTCGCTTTTCTTTCTGTTTCCAAATCCTGTTAGGGTTTCCACACGATTCGATTTAATCATCAGTATACACGATTTGAAGTTCAGTTCAATTTAATTGAAATAGCACATTTTTTTAATAGGTTTGATTTAGGGATTTCCGTTCAAATGGACGACGGCGAGCTTGATTTCTCGACGCAGGAAGTGTTTTCGAGTCCGAACATGGGGGAGCTTCCGAGCAGTGGTTCCATGGACAGTTTCTTCGACGAGCTTCTCAAGGACACGCATGCCTGCACGCACACGCACACATGCAACCCTCCAGGGCCCGATTTTTCGCACACTCACACGTGCTACCACGTGCACACCAAAATCGTGCCGGCACCGGATGAGGACCAGGTGGCCACCGACGACACGGCGGAGTCCGCGGAGAAGAAGTCGAAGAAGCGGCCCCTTGGGAACAAAGAAGCGGTTCGAAAGTACCGCGAGAAGAAGAAGGCTCGCGCGGCCTCGCTGGAGGACGAGGTGGTGAAATTGAGGGCTCTCAATCAGCATTTGATGAAGAAGTTGCAGAACCAGGCTGCTTTGGAAGCTGAAATCGCGAGGCTGAAGTGCTTGCTGGTGGACATAAGGGGCAGGATTGAAGGGGAAATTGGTTCCTTTCCGTATCAGAAATCGCCGAATGCGAACCCCCCGGTGGTTAACCTGCCTGGTTCTTATGTGATGAACCCTTGCAACATGCAGTGTGATGATAGGGTGTATTGCCTTCACCCAGGAGCTGATGGGAGAATCGTGGAGAATGTGTCGTTAAATGGAGAAGAGTTTGGTGGTTGTGAATTTGAGAACCTGCAGTGTCTAGCAAACCAGAATTTGGGGCTCAAGGACCTGCGTGCATGTGGAGTTGGGCAAGCAGGATCTAATGTAAATTCTTCTGCGTCAAAAAGAAAAGGTTGGACTGCGTCGCATGCACTGTCTTATTCTAGGATGAACTGTTTTATTTGTTGCTTAATTTTTGTTTATTCTTATTTATATTTTAACTGTTGGCTGATGGTATTGTCTAATAGCATAGAAAATCATCGAGATTTGAGAGAATGAAAGGAAGAGTATTGAGATTTGAGCAATGAGAGTGAAAGCATTGGAGATTACCTGCTTTGCAATGTGATCTCCTGCATTTTTTTGTCTGGGAATTCTGATTCAGATAGTCATGCCAAAACAACCTTTTTGTTTATATTTGGTTTTGTTTGTTTGCTAATATTCGTTAGTGTAATCATATTTAGGGCTGAGATTTGATTGCTAAATTTTGTATAAGATTATAGTTAGCTTCTATGATAGTGCCAGATGCGGAAAGGGTAATATTCCTATTTACTGAGTATTACAGTTCTTGTAAGATGTGGTAAATTAACTAAAGTTCGCCCATAAGTACGCATGAGTTGTCAAATGATGCCATGTTATTATGACTTGATCTCCATCGGGAAGATTATGTAACTGAAATTTAAAGATCCTAAATACCGAATTATTTTATTGAACATTTTTTAGACTCTACCAAGAGCCTTGGATCTAGACTCTTTTTCAATTTTGTTATTTAAATATTTCTTTCCCGTTTCTCTATGAATTATCGAGTCCAGTATGATAACTTCGATGTTTATTTTTAGGGGGATCTCGTGCAGCAACAGCTGGTTGAAGAATTAATAGAACGGTGGTTTTCATCCTTGCCATGGTAATATCTCCTTCCAATATCTCGTTACCAGTTGCAGCATCAGCCATCCATCAAGTCATTTTTTAAAATAATTTTCTCTTTTTGACCCTCTGTGCATTATCGTGGTTCGAATGGCTGTTCTACTATGGAAGATTAGTCATAAATCAATGTTTCTTCTTAAAGTATTATGGTTGATCTGTAAACAGCATAGCTTATGGCTGAGACAGATTGGGCTCTTCTCTCCGCTATTAGTTTTCTTGTTTTTTTAAGCATGGAACTAGTTAAATTGACATCATAAATGTTTCTATGCTCAGTCACTTTTACATTTGTCAGTATGTGAGTATTGGTTGCTTTGTTTAACAATAAGAGAATATTTAGTGGCGATTCATGTTTTCTAAATTCGCAAGTTTTTCCTTGCTGGATTACAGAACTTAGGGCAGATGAGGTGTGTTTCATCTTTCAGTACTTAGTGCTGTGGACAGGTGAGACACCAATGTCACTTTGTGTAATATAAAATCTTGTGTGGGTGAAATAATAAAATTGGCTTGTTTGGTTACCGGCGTTGTTCTTTTTATCCGTTTTTGTTTATCATAATAATATGAGAGGTTTACTTCTGTGTTTAGCATATTTACTGGACAAGGGTTGACTAATATGTATCCAGAAGGAACTGTAGTCCCCTAAGTGAAGATTTTGCATGCGGGCTTGTCTTCTACAAGTTAAGACATACAAGTGACTTGTTTTGTATTTGAGAACGCAAGTAGCTGTAGCTGATTCAATCATGGGAAGCATATCTGCCTTTCTGCACTTAGAGAACAAGTCTTCACTAGTTTTTGGTGACCCTCTTTTTGGCATGAGATGATTAATAAAACATTACGTCATTGTATCTTCTACTTGGATTGTCATTTCTGGACAAATTTTGTAATAATTAACCTCGCATTGGTTTCTCGTTCAACGTATTACATGGCACATACATCAGGTTTTCGAGACTAAATAAAATATGAATAATATGAAATCAACTTATTTGTCTATTAATAATAAACTTATGCTTTTGATTTTTGACATTAGTTCTTATAAAAAATAGTTCATTGTCCTTCAAATTTTAATTACCTTTTAATCCTTTTCTAAAATTTATGTAAATTTAGGTTAGAGTTATCCCGTTATTAATTGTTTTTAAGGCGCACAATAGGATTGAGACGAAAGGGTTTCACTCAAAATGGACGAATATGTATTGGATTCGTCTCCCTGAAAAGTTTCATAAAGTTAACGTCGATGGCGTAGCTTTTCCTTTCCAATAACAAGAAACAAAACGGCGCCATGATGCTACAACACGCGGAAAAGGAACTCCTAAACCATTTTCCCATTTTACCCATAAAACTTGGCTGTTCTAGTTTGTTGTAGACAAAACTATGCAACGTGCGAGCGGGAAGAATCACATGAGTGCGCACAAAGTATCATAATTTATACGGGCTTTCGAGAATCCATCTATGACAAAGAAAGATACTATGTGGTCATCAGTGTTTTAGGACATTCACAAAAAACCGACAGGCCATGGCAGTAAAAATGGAATAATAGTCAAGATTTCATTCAAACAACAAAGCATTTTATGATATGCTGGTCAGTTAATCATCGGCCGTCCACATGTTGTCATCGTCTCCATCATTGTAAATGTTCTCCGCCACTTGCCATACATGGAAAGAATTGTCCTCAGCTACACTTGAGATAACCCATGGCTGATTTATGTTCCATGAAAAGTCTGATATTTTTCCTTTGTGACCCGCGTGAGAGAAGAGTAGCTCGGTAGGGCCAGCCTCAAAATCTCCCTCTATCTGCTCATCTCCGACCCTGAGCCAACACGAAAATAAAGCGACAAGGCAATATGTAAACATGTCTGTAATTATTATGCCTTCATAGATTTTGCAGTCTGCAACTAAATAACCATAATCATGGTAATAAGAAAAACTAAGATCCATTATATCAAATGATTGGATCAGTTGCTTACTAATGGATTTGTATCATAAGATGTCGTGATGTACTAATACAATTTTGTAAGATCATTATGAATCAAGTGGTTCAACGATTTATTTCTTTAATTCTATTTTCCACTTTTCTTTCATCGGTTTCCTTAAAAGAAAATGAGAAGTTTGTGTAAAAAAAAAACTTCTTTTGTTAAATCAAAAGGGATTAAAAGAACACTTCCAAATTTATGATATTTTATCATTCAAGTTTTATTTGTCACTTACTCATTTAACGTATGGACTCAATTTGGCTTTTCACACAATTCAATATAACTGGCCCTTTTGGTTTTACGAGACATTGTTAAGAGGGTTTAGCTATTTCCAGTTCAAAATTATTAAATTTAATCCTACCATCTATTAAAATATTAACCAGGCAATTCTTGATTTCGTAACCTTGAGCAAATTGCTTCCTTTAGCAGTAGACCGACAATCAACATGTATAATGAAGAGAAAGAGACACAGCACTCTGCCCTTACCTGTTAAGATCCCAAACCATCAGCCGTCTGTCAGCGCCAGATGATGCCAACACAGTCTCGTGATTAGGATCCCACTCAACCTGGATTACTTCATCACTATGCAAATTAAAAACAAACCACATCAGTGAGTAAAGAACATTTGAACTTTCTAAACAAATGACTAATAGATCATCACATTGAAATTAAATCAACAAAAAACAATTATTTCACCTAAGGAACAAGCCATTGCTTATTTGTTACTAAGATGCTAAAAGTAGATTAGGCGTAGTATTAAAAAAAACAAACATATGACAGACTAACAACTTACGTGTGGCAACTTAAAAAATGTAGTGGAATTGACAGCTTCCGAGTGTCAAATAGACCAACAGTTGTATCTGAAGATGCTGTAGCCAAAATCCATTCGTTATATGGACTGAATGAAAGAAAGTTAATCTGATTCAAAAAGAAAACACATACATGTCACAAAAAATCAATATTCAGTTAAAAGAGCAACAAGAATAAGACGATTAGAGACTTGGGAACTATATTTCAGTTTAACACAACGATGACAATTAAACAAAAAATAACATAAAAAAACTATACAATAAACAGTGTGCTATAGCGGACAAAAAAACAGCGGCTTTTAGCAATGTCACACACACAACCCTATTGCTGTGATCCTAGCAGCAAATATATTACCTCATTTTCATGTGGTTTGACTGATTGTTGGGGTTTGTTAGTCCGTAAGTCCCAAATGACCAATTTCCAGTCATCTCCTACAGATCCAAACATATTCTCATCCTTCATATTCCAGGACACGTCTTCAACCGCACTCTCATGACCCTGACAAGACAATCAAAAGTCCTATTCAATCATCAAAGTGACGAGCAACCTAGCAAAAAAACAACTCTCATCAATAATTCGAAACACTACCTCGTAAACATGAACTGGATCAATCACACTCTCTTGAGAAGCAGCAGGCACATCCCACAAGCAAATCTTATTGTCATGCGAACCACTCAAAAGATACCCACTCTTGAAAGGGCTCCAAGACAAACCATAGCCCTCTTGATCATGACCCCTTAACCTCAAATCAGGGGCAAACTCGATCCCACGCTGCTTGCTGAAATCAAACACATAAACCTCGGAATTACAGGTCTTCGCAGCAACAATATCAGGGTTCTGTGGCATACAACGCGCTCGATTCACCTCCCCGTCAACGGCAACCTTCTGGGAAATCTCTACCTACAAAAAAACAAGCAATAACACAGGATTTTCATCGAACAGTTGGTGCGCACAACTCAACGATGCCAAAAGACGGGGAGTAAAACAAACCTTGGGGATAACCGGGTTATTAGGGTCGGTGGCAACGATGGGTTGTGAGGTGTCGGCGGGGAGGGATGCGTCGGCGAGCATGAGGAAATTGGATTCGCCCTGGGCGGTGTGAGTAGCGAGGAGGAGTTTGTGGACATTGAAGGAAGGGTCGGGGTGGGGTTGGGGAGAGGAAGGAAGCCAATGAACGGTGAGAGAGGGCCATTGAAGAGGATGAGAAATGAAGAAATCGTACAACAGAGGAGTGTTCTTCTTCCAAACGGAGAACTCTTCTTCCACTTCAGCTTCATTATACTCTTCCGCCATTTTTTTTCTGCGCCAAAACTTCAAACCCTCGCGCGCCAATGCCACTTTCGGAGGGAAACACGGCTATAAATAGTCCACCTTACAGTTAGGATGGGCCTGGGCCTGGGCCTGGGCTGGGCTGTGCAACTTCCCCAAGCCCATTTTAAAGTTTGAAAAACTCAATATATAAGTACGAATGAATTACCAAATCTAACACTATAAACTTTATTCAATTTAATTTTTTTACATAAAGTGCTTTATTCATTTTAGGAATCTCACTATAAGTTACGATAAGAATGGTGTTCCGAACTTTTCCAGATGATTTTTTTTTTCTCACAGAATTCTAGATGAGTATTACTCCCATTTTTGTTATAAAAAGATTCAAAGTTGGGAGAGAAAGTGTTTTCTGGAAGGGATAAATCCAGGAACAAACAGAATAGAAAACAACTCTTACATAGATTCTGGATCATTCCCCACTCCCACCACAATAATTTCAAGAATGACCATGGTCACAACTGTTATAATTATGTCTGTGAGAAAAAAAGAAAATATTTAGGATAATTTAGGTTGCTTAATTTGCCCTTTTTTTTAATATCAACCTTACTAATCATTCGCACTTGCTTCATTTTTGGTTCACCATGTCATCATGAGGGTATTCTATCAGAACTTTTCACGTAACCAGCATGGAGATTTTCAATTACCATGTGTATGATTTTATGTATTGTTTCCTCAAATTAAACCCAAATAAATATATCATTGTCTTTTCGAAGCAATATTTATGAATACGAGTCTGATCTTATCTCTTTGAAATATAATAAATATTTTCGTTTTTTTCTTATATTATACTTTGGCACCAATCATTTTCAGTGTGAAAATATGAAACGCGTTTATATACAAATCAAAGTACAGTACAATAAATACATGCAATTAATTTTTTCAAAAAAATCAAACTACCAACAAAACTCACATTACAATTTTTTTGAACACAACATCATATAAAAAAATGCCAAAATGAATCTAAGGTTACATACATTAGGTGACCTATTTTTACTTTTGTCTTTTCCTTTGCTACTATGATACAACACAAGAACAACAAAAAAAGTAACAAAAGACGGTTATTGACATCACATAACGACACATGCGGCGGGGTTGTCGTCGCTGAAGGCGGTGGTGTACCTGACCTCGGTGGAGCTGGCACGTGCGAGGTTAGTGAGACGAGGGTCAACGTCGGCGTTTCGCACGTACCCAGAGGGCGCTTTCTTGTCGTAGACACCGGGCGCGTAAGGGTGCGCAACGACGTCGTACGGGACGTAGGGCCATAGCTCCGCTCTCTTTCCGGTGCGGTGAGAGATGCGAGACACAACCTTAGAGGGTTCAACGTAGCCCGAAACAGTGACCTTACTAGCCTTCCGATCAACCTCCACCTGAGTCACCCCTTTCATTCCCTCCACCGATTTCTTCACCTTCCTCTCACACCCTTCACAGTCCATCTTCACTTTCACCTCCACCGTCTGATACACGCATCAAAGATTCAATCTTTTTTATTACAAATGAACGTGACGTGATGTGATGTGATTTCATGTGAAAAGTGGTTGGTTTACCTGGAATTGTTTGCGCTTCTTCTTGAGTCTGGAGCTGGTGTGGGAGCAGTCAAAGAGCTCGGAGATGTGATCCAAAGCACCCATTTTTGCGTTTCCTCTGCTACTATGTTTTTGTCTTTGCCTCTTCTTTTACTCGTTACACTGTTATTTATAGCCATCAATCACCATGACCTAAAACCTAGCAAATATCCGAAACAGTAGAAGGTTGTGTGAAGGCGACACGCTCCTAAGTAATAGAAACAGCCGACATAAACTAACTCTCCCTCGTCGGTTGGATTTGTCTTTTTGCCACGTGTCCAACTGATGATTCGACAGAGATACACGTGTCAATTTCTTAGTTGATGGGAAGCAATGGGGGTGGCAATGTATGGTATGGGTATCCATTCTATCTCTCTCAATTAAGACTTTCAGCTCTATTATTTGTAAAAGGAAATAAATGTTTCTGCAAAATTATCTGTTTTATTCTAATTTTGGCTGAGAAATTTATCTGCTTTGAGTGGTCCACACACTACAGTGTCTAACTAATTGAACATTTACTTTAAAAACCGTGTTTTTATTAATTGTTTAATATGTGTTCAGTGTATTCTGGGTGGTGTTAACTTATTGTTAGTGTTATCCAAGGATTTGGTATTTCAATATATTCCCTTGGTCTCACTTGTTTGTGGTGGTAAATAGTTGTTCGACATGGCTGAATTTTTTAATTTTTATGATTACTATTTCGTATTAATATTTGTGAGTTTAAATTACCATGATAATGTATTACTATAATTATTTTAAATAATTATAGAAGTTGGAATTATTAATTTTAACAGTATGTTATTTTTAACCAATAATATGTAAAACGTTAAATATTACTAATGAAAATATTAGTTTGAGTAACTTTAGACAAAGCAAGAAAAGAAAAAAGGAAGTTCCTTTTTAAAGAAATTGATTTGCTTTCCTAGTTGTTGGTGGGGTTGTGACGTGTGAATAAGTTGTCACTCCATTTTAAGATTTGTAGTGATAAATAGGATTTTGATTTATCACAGATAAGTTTTATTTTTCAAAATTAAGATTATGTAGTGGTATATAAGATGTTAAAAATAAAATTTTTATTATCGTGAAGAATTCTTAATGCTTAAATAAAACTAATTAGAATGTCGAGCTTATCAAAATAATATATTTTGTCTCACATCGCATAAAATAAGTTAAAGAATGAATGTTGATGATTATATAATAGATTTTAAGTTCATGATATTTTTTATTTTAAATAAAAAATATTTGTATTTGATATTTTTTATATTCTTGTAGTATAGTGTTGCGAGATTTGAGTTATATTATTATTTGACGTGGATCTATAAAGAGTCGAAGGACGTAATAATAATTTATATATTGTACAAATTTTTATATAATATTGTTTTCTTTCAGTAAAGTAGTGATTTTTTTCGATTTTGGAGATTTCATGTTACACTTCCTTGTATTGATGTTATTTCTTTTTTATTAGAGTGCTTATTAGAAGTAAAGATAGATATTTTTTTTATTGGTGATTTTTTTTTCTTAACATAAACTAATAATATACAAATACTAACAAATAAATTGTGGTATATTTATTTACCTCGTGTAAATATGAAAAGATTTTATCATAATTAATAATAAAAAACATATGAAAATGATTATCAAAGACAGTATAATAAATGGTAATAAAAATAAATGAAACCAAAACTATTAAATTAGTAAAAAGATGACAAAACTATAAATAGACAGAAGAGACTGAATGTTATAATTATAAGGAATCCATTATTTTTCCCAGAACATGTTTCTTTAGTAGTTGTGAAGAGAAATGATGAAAAACAATTAAGTGTAAAGAAAGAAAACAAAAGTGTAAGCAAGTAAATGGACCTTTTCTTCCTCCATAACGGGAGAAAAGTAAAGATTAAAGGGGAAATTTTTACTTTTCTCAAAAACAAAAATAAAAGGCAAAAATATGGTGATTTCTTGGGACATTATCAAAAGAAAATTTCTCATGAAAACATGCCTTGCCTAATTTTGATAAGACACAACTGCTACATTGAGTGGTTTTAATTTGAGATCAAAATAAACATAAAAAATATTTTAGAATAAATCTGCAGCTAGCCCATCACTGTTTGATTGATATATTTTATGGATACATAACTCTGAAGACTATGTCCATGTGAAACCAATACTTTTGCCATTAACATTAAATGTTTATACACTGCTGTCTAGGAATCTTTGGATGTGCCAAGGTAAAACAAATTAATTAGCATGGAATTAGATTCGCTGAGATCACTAAAGTTAAGGACCAAACAATTTATTAATTTATTAATTACATCCTTATTGTAAGTTTAATTTTTTTTTTGTTCTGTTTTATTTAAAAATCTGAAATTAGTCGTTTAGATTTTAGTTTTTTAAAGTTTTAATTTGGTTTCGATTTTTAAAAAATTAATGTTATTTAATTTTTTTTGTTAAATTTTTTAAGTAAAACAATAATTTTTTTATCAAAATTAGCAATTTCAATTTTGATAGAAAAGTTTTTTTTTATTTCAAGAATTTAACGAAAATGATTATATTATGTCAATTTTTTAAAAATCGAAATTAAATTGAAACTTAAAACAAGAAAAATTAGAAGATCAATTTGACATTTTTGAAAAAAATAATTAAACCCTCTATCTATGATTAAATGAACCTGTGTGAACATATGACTAAATTTATGTGCTGTCTACATATACTCAACACCCAAACAAATAAAAGAATATATATATATTTGTTGTGACTTGAAGCTAGCAAGATTAAACAAAACTTTGATCGTGACCAACTTAATTAATTTATTCGTCCATGTTCTATTGATTTGTGTTTGGATTATTGAGCCAAGGTCCACTGTGTGATTATGTCTATTGGCCTCTAATGCAATAAGATTAAGACAGTTGTTTACTGAATAATGATATCAAATTTATTGTCTATTTCAGGATGGGAAACTTGTGGTCATGCATTTACTTTTATAAAATATGTTCATATTATCCCTTGAGTTGTCATTATCAGTTACAATATATGTCCATATTGCAGAGTCGTCTTAAACTTAATTTCTTTTTTTTTTTT
>Ga0209389_1005293_pt1 | contig 10962 bp, 2 predicted proteins | sample CowpearedBW_FD_187526 | JGI IMG/M metagenome (GOLD analysis project Ga0209389, IMG submission 187526) | Root nodule microbial communities of legume samples collected from California, USA - Cow pea red BW (SPAdes) (version 2) | ecosystem: Host-associated > Plants > Roots > Nodule | place: USA... | reverse complement strand
ATATATATATATATATATATATATATATATATATATATATATATATATATATATATATATATTGCACATTAAAATATTTCTATTAATTATTTTGAAAACTATGATCATCATGATATCATCTTCAAGAACAAAACAGTTATCTGGAGATAAAAATGAAAAGTCATATTTAGGAAATAATTAATTACCAGAGAAAGTCCTTTGATGATTTGATCAGTGTATTGTTCAAGTTGTGATTGTTGTTGAGCAAGGAGATGATTTATCATAGTATTTTCATTACGATGTTGTTCGATGAATTCTTGTAAGAATGCGTCTGTTCTTTTACCAATTCCACACAGAGGACATTTGGTAGATTCAGTTTCGACACAAAATTGCTAAATTCTAATAGCGAAACTTAATTAAACAGAATTCAAAATGTACTAATTCTTTGATTCCACTGAAAATCCACCAATCACAAGTTACTAAATTAATTATCTTATCCAATTTAGTCTCATGAAACCTGAATTAATCAACTATGCGAAAATTAACACAGCTTCATTATGCCTTTAAGCATAGCACACATCCTTCTTTCAATTTCACACACGCACAAATTAAGCAACTGTGGCAGAACCCAAACTCACTAAGCATGAACAAGGGCTCTGAAATTGTAGAAAACATGGACCCATGATTAAGCATCACAAATTCCCATTTCATTAAAAGTTACGAATTGAATAGGATGAAGAGAAAATAGGAATTGAAGTGCACTGTAAAACATAAAACCTCATGGTTTCAATTCAATTTCTTCAAGGAATCAATACGAAAAGCTTAGCTAGATTTCAAAATGGAGCACACAAGCCCTTCAAAACTGGAATCACGGAAACAGAATCAAAAACCCTAACTTACGAATTCTGCCAATGCGATTTCAACATCAAAAGACAAATTTTAAAGCTTTAATTGAACGAAAAACACTGCTATGGTATAAAAAACGAAAAACCCCATCAATGGGTGTTGTTCCAAGTTATTACAATCCACAAAATGAGATGCCCAAGCTACCAAATGCATTCAAAACGTAAATCCCACATTTGGTACTGTCAAATATGCATAAAAATGGTAAAAACTAGTGCAAAAACGTCAAAAACGAAAATAGCACCTCCATGGACACCCACCAAAGCTTGAGAACGTTAAAATGGAGGTTGGGGAAGATGTTATGCGACTGCTGCATGCTAAGAGATCTAATTCTCATGGTCCAATCAATTCTGCCACTACTATTTACAAAAATGTCACTATGCTACTCAGAATAACAAAAATGCCACTATTGGGCCTCAAATTTGGCCCATTCACTTAGATGACGTGGCAATGATGTGGCAACTCTCTTCAACTGAATATTAATGTCCAAGCTCTAAAATTGCTTCACCCAAATACCACCATGGACACCCACCAAAGCTTGAGAACGTGAAAATGGAAGTTGGGGAAGATGCTATGCGACTGTTGCATACTAAGAGATCTAATTCTTGTGGTCCAATCAATTCTGCCACTAGTATTTACAGAAATGTCACTCTGCCACTTAGAATTACAAAAATGCCACTATTGGGCCTCAAATTTGGCCTATTCACTCAGAAGACGTGGAAATGATGTGGCAACTCTCTTCAACTGAATATTAATGTCCAAGCTCCAAAATTGCTTCACCCAAATACCACCATGGACACCCACCAAAGCTTGAGAACATGAAAATGGAGGTTGGGGAACATGCTATGCAGCTGCTACATGCTAAGAGATGTAATTCTTGTGGTCCAATCAATTCTGCAACTAGTATTTACAAAAATGTCACTCTGCCACTCAGAATAACAAAAATGCCACTACCGGGCCTCAAATTTGGCCCATTCACTTAGATGACGTGGAAATAATGTGGCAACTCTCTTCAACTGAATATTAATGTCCAAGCTCCAAAATTACTTCACCCAAATACCTAAAAATAATTAAAAACAAAAATTAGGCCAAATAATGTGAAATTAACCCAAATTTGGAACAGTGGCCCAATAAAGCCCAACAGATGAAAACACACTAAAGATGAACAATTAAGCACTGAATAACTATCAAATGGGTACACAAAGGCTAGTGGAATGGAGGAAAATAATGACTCATCACTTATCACGAAACATGAATTGGTTGGTTTGTTATGCATTGACTTGTAATTGTGTGGCTGTGTGTTCGAACCTTGGCCTATGTGAAATAAGTTCCTTTTCGCCAAATTCCTTTTTGACATGAATGTGAAGGAGCAGAAAACCCATTTGACATGGAGAAAGTAGAAGGTGTCAAGAAGTGGGACTTTTGCTATCATCAAGGATCATAAGCTTTGCAATTGGAAACAAGAAATCCAAGATAGGGGAGCTGAACCTCGTAACTTTTTGTTGTGATTGAATTATGTGTTGTAAGAATTGTATGTGAAACCTTTGATCCTTGTAAGTTCTATAATTTTGTTCATTGGAATTTTCTAGAAATTGTCTAGTGACAATAAAAACCTGCTAGGCGACACATGTGAATTGTACTGGGTTTCTCGATTTCTACCAGAAATCGCTGGGCGGCACGAGCTGATCGTCGTTTGACACCATAGGGTTAACCAAATCTGGGTTTTTAGTATGAACTATGTGGCGGTGATGAACAATTTCCAAGCAACACGAGCTAATTTGACTCGTTTTTTATGTTTTTGTGGTTTCTGGGCTATTTTGGTCGGGGGAGAGGGGAGATTTACATGAGTATAGAATATTAGATGCTATTATGAGTTAAATTACGATGCGAACGAAATTGATTGGAATGAAATTTGGTATGGATCAATTTTAGCGTTTGGAAAATTGGGGGTTTAGAGAGTAGGGATAATTGATGTACAAATTACAATTGAAGACTTGTAGGTTCACGTTTAAATTGATATTAAATAGCGGGTGATGTACGTTTGCCTGCTAAATGGTGGAAATAAACAGAGGAATGCATTTTGAGAATTTTGGAGATTTTCGTAGGTGCAACAGAATCTGGGATTTTCCCATAAATTGATGCACCACCTAGTGGGATGTAACCTACCGTCAGGCGATAACGCAGATCACAGTTGCAGTGTTGCGTTCTGGACGTGATGGGCATTGGTTGAAGCTTATGCCAGGTTTAAGAAAAAATATTAAGGGAATAATTAGAGAAGAGGCAGATTACGAGTACCTTAGGTGTTGGAGAGAAATCATGAATTAAGGAACGAAATGAGGAACTAGGATTATGTGTAAGTTGGCGCTATAACTGGGGTTGTGGTTTGATCATAAAAAGGAAGCAGTGATAGGTATAACTAATCCTAGGCAGGGTGCTTTTATTTCTAACTTTAATTTGTAAGTAATTTGATTTTATGTGAGAATAGAGGAGCATGCGGTGTACTAAAGGATAATATAATGTGTTATGACTGATTTTGTGGAAAGGAAGGACTCTTAAGATCCTGACATAAAATAAGGACGTTTGGAGGACTATGCTATGAGTTTTATATGGTGGCTATATCTAATTGAATTTAGGCATTGGAAATGGTTTAGTTAGGTGAATACTTGGAGATGTGAATTTGTTGTAAGGTATGTGTGGGATGACCTCCAACTTGTAAAAGATGCTTTATGTTGCACTAGGAACTGAGTAGCATATTCTAGCACTTGGGTGAATTGGAAAATGGAGCTGTGATGGAGCAATAACCGGTAAACTCACTATATCGGTGTAGCGCTTGGCGGTGAGGTTAAACCACCAATCGAGAGCTGTAAAACAGAGGGGTCATGGAATGAGTGGTGCTTGGCAATGTGGTGCGTCCCGCCAGGCGATACCTGCAGAAATAGGGACATCTAAGGCGTGTCACGCCTGGCGACTTGTGACTTCCGCCAAGCAGTCTGCAACTAGATTTTGCTTGGCAGTGATTACGCAAGGGTAGTGGCTTGTTTCTTCTTATGGATGTGCATGGTCTATAGGGCTTTAGGTGAAACCTTCAGGATGGACTTTGCTAAAACATTCTTTGATTTGTGCCTCGGAATGGTATCCCTTGAGTTGTGACTCGGGATAGAGGGTAAACACGTGGCATTCCTTAGGTTGTGACTCGGAATGCCATCCCTTGAGTTCTGGCTCGGAATGGAGGATGAACACAATCATTCCTTGAGTTGTGGCTTGGAATGGTGAGTGTTACCGGTGGGAGTGTGCGAGTTGTGGCTCGTACGGAGGGTCTCCACTTGATTAAGCAATCACAAGTGGTGGCCAGTGATGTGTTAATCCTATGTCGAGAGTATGAATTGTAGTTCGTATTGGGAACTCCACTTGGCGTTGCGGAGTGTGGTCCGTAACATGATATTCCCTCACGTGTTTCTACAAGTTGTGGCTTATAGATGGTGGCAGCAAAGGATATCTTAAGATTATCATCTAAAGATGTAGAACGTGGATAAACATGATGGTGGCCATGCTTTATGGAATCAGGGGATATAGTTTCTCTGATGAATGTGTATGTCTATTTTGAATTGTGATTTTATATATATGTATGTTAGCTCACCCTATTTGCTTGTGTTTGGTGATGATTGTGTAATTTGTTACACAGGAGCAGATGATGTTGTAGGTGGTTCTGGTGAGACATAGAGCCGGAGAGGGGCTAGCTTGGGAAAGTTTCATGGGGTTTTATTGATTTATGATTTTTCTTTCATGAATTTCTATAAACAGTATTTTTACTGGATTATGAGTTTGTAGCAATTGTTGGAACTTTAGGGTTTTATTTGGATGCGTTTAATAAAATTTATTTTAATTTTCCCGTTTTTTAGGAAAGATAGTGACATAAATGCGACTTTATATTTTTTTTATCTTTATATTATTTAAATTAGTAATATCCAACCGGGATGTTACAAGAGTGTCTTTTGTAGGTACCCTTCCTATGCTTTTTGGACGAGATTTGTTGAAGTCGAAGGGCGGTTTTCTTGAAGATAGGTACTAGAAGAGTTTTGAGGACTTGACAGAGTACAACTTGGTCCTGTAAGAACAAATACACATACACACACATAGGTACTTTAGTAACTTAAAGGAGAAGAGATGAGTATTAAAGCGAGTATGGGAATGGCGACGGGGCATGTACACATTCATCCCATCTCCATACCCAATTGATAAAATCGGTTGTTACCCATTTCCATACCTGTACCTAGTTAATATAGGGATTTCCCATCAAAACGAGGATGAGTTCGGACAAAACCCATGGGGCCAAGTTTATTTGTCATTCCTAATTGAGACCATCTACCAAGTGTGATATATAGAAGCTTCACATCAAGGAAACACTACAAGTTAAATTCATAGAACATCATAAAGTTGATAATTGTATTTCAATAGTCTGAAGATTAACTACTTACAGTTTGTGCAATGAATTGTAACTTCTTTCTAGAGGCGTATGTCTTCCCTTCAACCTCGAATAAGCCTTAACCACTCTATAAAATTTACATTGAAATTTTGCCTAGTATGAAACTTAGTAAAATTATATAACACAAGAGAACCACTAGAGACTTCTGAGGAAGAATTACTAGCAATTGTCAATGACCCCTACAAATTCAAATAATAGTAGATACAATTAAGTTTTATAAAAATATAGTTTAATATATAAAAGACATAATTATAATTGCAAATAAGGTGGTGAGTACAATTCTTTTTTTTCATTTTTCAAATGCCCCATAGGTATTGATGTACTTCTTCACCATTATTATCAAAAAATTGAATAGCAACAAGTTCAATAAATTGATGTGTGTGTGTATTTTTCCTCTCTATGAATCTACTATGTAAATACCTAGAATAACGTATTGAAAATATTCAAACCTGATAAAAGTAATAAAAGTGTATTTACAACAATCAAAGTTTTATTACTAATATACATAACATACAGTGCCAAAAAGAACTTCAAAAACATCCTTTTGTCATATAAAAAAAGGGAGGTTGGAGGTCTTGTTTATGACTTCAGCAACCATTTCTAAGTGTATAAGGGTAATGGAGATAGTTGCTACCATTGCACCAAGTTGTTTTAGAATTGTCGGTTGTGGCTGTTGTGGTGGTGATTCATTCACATCTTCCTTCCCTTGTGCTCCAACCTGCTATACATATTTAAAGACATAAATAACATTAGTATACACAATTAAAAAATGCATAACTAAAGCAATTAAGGACAATTATCTCCTTTACAATTGCTTTTTCTAATCTAATTGGCCAAAGGATAAATTTTTCAAGGACCTACCTACTGTCTCAACCTCCTAAGTGGGCACAGGGACTTGAACAATAGCATTTCGAACGTCTTCATGTTTTGCTTCTTTCTTTATCATCTTTATTGTTTTTTAATCATGTATGAATTGGGTTCAAGTAGAAGGGCCTTCTAGTTTTTGTGAACCTAAAATAAATTTGTGAAACTAAGTTTTTAAGTGAAAAAGTTTAAATAAAGCCTTAGTTTAAATAAAGCCTATCTTATTTCTAACATTGTCAAGATTGAAAAATTTAAAACATTTGTGAATTAAAATATCTAAAGCAATTTTACAAATTATATAACCTATTGTGTTGTAGAAAACTATAAAATAATAGCTTCAATTAATACATAAAATAGACAAAAGTTCTTTAATTATGAATTGGTTAGATCATCACCTAATCCTAACCTTGCCAATATCATCTCAAACAATCATTGTCATCTATTATATTACATAATATCCGCATCATATTCTCCAATTTGTTTGTTACACTACAATTTAATATCCAACACAATTGACATATTTAATTGACAAAAAAAAACTAATAAATTATATTTAGACAAAAATCGATAACCTTAAGTGTCAATCGTTTAAGCTTTTGCGATATTACACTTTGTCTGCCTTTCAAAATATTACACTAATAAGAAAAAAAAAATGTTTGTTAGGGTCCACTTATAGGAAATAAAAACATTTTCTTATGAATCAATTATTTGTTTCGGATGTGTGGCTGATGTGTGGGTGTTAATACGTAATTTTGTCCAGATATATAAAATTTATTTTCATAAAACATAGGTGTTTCATTAATCTTTAAAAATAGTAGAAAAAGAAAGATGAAATATATTTTTTTCATACAAGTTTAAAAGATTGATTAGTTTCTTTTATTTAAAATTCAAAAAATTAAATTAGTTAAAAAATTAGAAAATTTCTCTTTAAAATAATAATTTTAATAGTAAAAGAAAAAAAATTATAAAATTAAAATCTCTTGAAAAATCTCTTTAAAATAAAAATTTGTTATGAAAGATAAAATGAAAAATAGAAAACACAAAAGAGAATGAAGAAAGTCTAGACCATTTGTTTGGCCCAAATTTTCTAAAAATTAAAATAAAAAATAGAAAAGCGTTTTCTCATGGTCTATTTAGGGGTGGCAAAACAGGTCAGTCCCGTTTTGGCCCGTCAAAAACGGGTTGGGTCGGGCTGGACTGGCCCGTCAAACATAAACAGGCCAATAATCACAACCTGTTCAGTATAGGACGGGCTAACAGGCCGGGTCGGACTAGCCTGTCTAGTTTTTTTTCTTTTTTTTTTAATTTTTTAAAAGTTTTTTAATTTGTTTTCAAATTTTTTTTAAATTTTTTAATTTGTTTATATATACATATAAATTATTATTAAAGTCATATTTAATCAAATAAAATATTTTTTAAAATTTTAATTCATTAGTTAATACTTTTAATTAGATAAGTTTAAATAATTATTAAATTTACATTTTAAATTATTCAGTTATAACTAATAATTCAAATTTAATTTGTAGGTGTTAATGATTTAAATTACAATACTATTATATATTTATACATTTAAAATATATAATATAAAAAAATAAATCTTTTTAATTACTTTTATTTTGTTTATTTTAACGGGCCAAGACGGGTTGGTCCGTACTTTGGCCCGTCAAGTTGACGAGCTGGACGGGACAGGCCAGAATGGACTAATGGATTGAAATTTTTAACCCAACCCATTCCTTTTAACACAGGCTGACAAACTAGCCCGTCAGGCCGTTTTGCCACCCCTAGGTCTGATCCAATCTGATTCCCACTTCCTCACCCAATAGTATTCTATCTACACACCCAGGGGTACCAATACAATCATCTCCATTCATTAAGTGACATGTGTCCCTACTTTTCACCGTCCAAAACAGAATTTGTTTTTCTGCACACGCTAGACACCAAATTTTGGGGTTTTCTGCTCTAACGGATATGTCTTTCTTCCTCACAAGACCAACGGTGACCCTCCTTGTTCAAAATTTTCTCCTCTCCTTTATATTTTATTTTTTCTCCCATTTCCTTGAATCTCCTACACAGCTCCTTCTTCTTCCTAGTACATCACACACCAAAGGAGCTCTTCTTCATCAATTCAACACGCCATTGAGCCCTGAACTAACTGGCTTTGGAGTGTATTTGGATAGAGTATTTTAATGAAGCAATTCATTTTTTTGAAGAATTTAGATTTCTTTGTAATGAAATGCTTCGTTTGGATAGAGAAATTAAAAAGCATTTCAAATGCAAGCATTTTTTTGAAGGATTTCAATTAGCTAAATTAGTAGAAATTCAAATACCCTCAAAATAGGTGGAATTTGAAATTCTTCTCACTCAACCTCACATTCTAGACGACCCGGACGGGCCTGACGACCCAAACGGGTCCGATGACCCAGATAGGTCCGACGACCCAAACGGGCCTAACGATAGGTCCGATGACCCAGATAGGTCTGACGACCCAAACGGGTCCGATGACCCAGATAGGTCCTTCCATACATAAATTTGGCAGATATAACAAGTATTTTTAATCAATATATAAGATATAATCATTAACAACCACAATTTGTTCTTGCTTCTCCACCTTTACAGCTTCACTTTTAGCTTGACCACATGGTTACCATATACATTCTTTGGAATCAACTCTAATGCCTATGTTTACCATAGTTCATGTTGGTTGTCCCTTGTAAGTTGGTATGTTATGTGAGTTCTTTCATATAACCATAAATTATTGTACCAGTTGCTTCCTTTGTGTTTGCTATTGTGATGCTTTCAATTGTTGAAAGTATAACCTTGAATAAAACTTGACATACCTAAAAACGACAAGATTTTGGTTTATATGATTTCCATAACTAATGAGGACCATATGTCATAATGTCTCCAACTTATTTATAGGTTTAAATTGATTTTAAGCTTTGGATAGGACAACGATATCAATTAGAGTATGTCATTGTTAAACTTTTTAGTTTGTGTTTCATCCATGACCATGCATTCAACTATGCCATACAAAATATTGCTTCTGCATCTACCTTTTCTTGCCTAAAAATAATTTTGTTCTTATGATTCCAGATGGTCCAAATTTTGTTTTGTTTCCCAATCAATTCCATTCGAAAAAATTGTTGGAAATGTAGTTTAGCTTGGTTATAATGCACAAATATCGCTCCCACCTACCTATCGCACAACTCCCACAATCTTCTAGTTATTTTACAACAAAAAAAATAAGTGAGATGTGTTCTTATCCTTTTCTTTGCATAGCTCACATAGTTTACTACCTAGTTGTACCCCTTTTTTTTTCTAAATTCTCTTTTTTTGGAATCTTATCCATTAGTACTCTCCATCCAAAGTATCGGGCATTTGGAAGAGCATTCACACTCCAACAAGAATTACACTACACATGGGTTTGGAAAAGGCCCTTCGACTTACTTGGTAATTGAAGTTTTTGTAATAACTTTGTAGATTACTAATTATCATGATAAGTCTTGGACTTACTTCATAATTAAAATTATTTTTTTTTATAATAATTTCAAAAAATCATTAATTATCATTCAAGTATTGGAGTTTTTATAATTAAAAATTCAAAAATATATATAATAAATAATTATCATGTCAAGTTTTGAATTTGTTTGATAACTAAAAATTAGAAAAAAATATAATAATTGATTATCATGTCAAGATTTGGATTTGTTTGGTAATTAATTTTTTTTATCATGTTGAGTTTTGGATTCACTTGATAATTTAAAAATATTAAAATTTCAAAATTTTAAAAATATAAAAATATAAAATCTATTCTTACCGAGAACATGAGGCAAGCCTTTAGACAAGTGGCAAGATCTTGATGGTTTTGATTAGGAATGTCAAAAAAACTGTACCCACGGGTATCTACGGATAAAACCCACAACGGGTAGGAAATGGATATTGTAAATGGATAACTGCGGGTAACGAGTACGGGTATTTTTTATAGCTGCATGTTAAAGGGGCGGGTATGGGTATTGATTTTGAATAAGTTATTTTTTTATCAATTAATTTTAAAAAAAATCATTTCTTTGTAAACTGACATTCAACACTATTTAAATGAGTTATTTGGACTTTGTTTGAAATTTATGAATGTTGTATTGTATTTTATTTGAATTTACGATTAAAATATGTTGTTAAATATTTATTTTATTTTTTTTAAATATTTGTGGGTACTCGTGGATATTAAAAAATTATGTAGGTACCCACATAACGGATATCTGCACGGATATGGGGCGGATATTTATCCAGCGGATAGGGTACAGGGGATCTAATACCTGTACTAGCCCCGTTGACATCCCTAGTTTTGATAGACCTTGATATGATGCTCCTAAGGGTTGAAGCACAAGGGAAGATCCACCATTTATGGTCTCCGAAGCTTAAATTAGTAAGAGAGATAGGATCTTTTTAGTAAGAGAGAATGAGTATGAGAGTGTGTCTTTTCCCTAAGGAATATTAGTTGTATTTATAGGTTTTTGGGCCTAGATGTCCAATTGGTAAAATTGGTAATGTGATGTCGAATAATATTAGAAAAATACTGACTTACTTTAATATAATAATAATCTATAACTAGATATAAAGAGGATTCCTCTTTTGTGTCCACTTTACTTATTCCTAATTCACCCTTTATAAAATAATTATTTATTTATTTTTTAAAAACTAATGGTTATTTTTACATATTTTCTATAAAATTATTC
>Ga0209389_1005288_pt1 | contig 10965 bp, 13 predicted proteins | sample CowpearedBW_FD_187526 | JGI IMG/M metagenome (GOLD analysis project Ga0209389, IMG submission 187526) | Root nodule microbial communities of legume samples collected from California, USA - Cow pea red BW (SPAdes) (version 2) | ecosystem: Host-associated > Plants > Roots > Nodule | place: USA... | reverse complement strand
TTTTTATGTGATACAATACATGTTTAACTAAAGTAAAACTTAAGGTGGGACACATTCCACGTATTGGGTATTTCTTCCCCAGATAAATGCTCCAAGCGATATGCTCCTCCTCATGCGTCTTCACGTATGCGGTATGGGTCGTCCCAATTGGCGAAGAACTTACCATCCTTCTTTCTTGCACTGCTAGCCATTCTCCATACTAAGTCTTTGCTTACGAATGATCGTGGACATAGGTTTGCGTTATACTTTCTGGCAGCTCTTTGTTTGGCGGCTAAGTTGCGTATCTAGGCTTTTTCTCTGAGTTCGGGTAGGAGGTAGAGGTGAGTGGTTTGGCTGAACTTGCTGAACTTGCTGGGCTGTGATAGTGGTTAGTGGTTTGGCTTCTATCCATTTGGTGAAATAATCAACGGCTACTATCAGAAATTTCACCTGCCCCTTGCCGGGGGAGAAGGGGCCGAGGATATCCATTCCCCATTTAGCAAAGGGCCATGGGGATAGTATGGAATGGAGTTGTTCTTGTTTCTGGTGGATGAGGTTGCCATGTTTTTGGCATGGTTTGCACTTTCTAATGTAGTCCTGGCAGTTTGCTTCTATAGTCGGCCAGAAGTAACCGGCTCGAAGGATTCTAGTGGCCATAGTACGTGCACCGGAATGGTAGCCGCAAATGCCTTCGTGTAACTCTTTAATGATACTGCGCTTGTTCTACAGTGACACATTTGAGAAGCGGTTGGCCGTACCCGCGTTTGTAGAGGTCATCGCCTATTATGGTATACCTAGCGGCCTTAGCCAGCCAAGTTTTGTCAGCATCTTGTGGGGGGTTGCCGGTTTGGAGATATTGGATATAGGAGGTGGTCTAGTTGTGGGTTTGGGGAGGGGTGGTATTGCCGGCTGGGGAGTGGGTTAGGCTGTGGCAGGTATTTGTGATGGAAGGTGTAGATAATGTCTGCTGTAACAGGGATCAATAGCGGTTTTTTAATTTGGTGCTGGCTAATTTGGATAGGATGTCGGCTCTGATGTTGTCGGTCCTGGGAATGTGCTCTATGCAGACTTAATCAAAAGCGGATTGGATGACTGCGCGGACCAGATGGTAATATTGCAAGAGGATGGAGTCCTTAATCTGGAATTCATCATTTAGGTGGCCCACAATAAGCTTGGAATCGGTTTTGCACGTTAGGGTTTTGACGCCAACTTAGTGGGAAAGGGAAAGGCCGGCGAGTATGGCTTCGTACTCGGCTTGATTGTTGGATGTTTTGAAGGTGAAGTGGAGGGATTTTTCAATAAAGATATCGTTGGGCCATTCTAACACGATGCCAGCACCGACACCTTTCGGATTCGAGGAACCATGTACATGAAGCGTCCACTGGTCCACTGTGGGTGTTTGTTGGATTTCATTAACAAAATCTAGGAGGCATTGGGCTTTAATGGGGCCATGGGGTTCGTAACGAATGTTGAATTCTGACAGCTCGACGGCCCAGGATGACATCCGTCCTGCTAGGTCTGGTTTTTGCAATATTTTTTGGATTGGTTAGTCAGTTTTGACGGTGATGCTGTGGTTTTGGAAGTATGGGTGTAGGCGGCAAGCTGCGTGGACCAAGGACAGGGCCAACTTCTCCACCATTTGATACCTGGTTTCAGGATCTTGCAGCGTTCTGCTAACGAAGTAAATAGGATGATGCGTGCCTTCTATATCTTGGACAAGCGTGGCGCTGATGGTGTGGTCAGTGGCTGTGATGTACACTAGCAGGGGTTGACAAGTGTCCGACTTGTGGAGGATAGGTGGTGAGGTGAGGGTGGTTTTTAGTTTCTGAAAAATTTGTTCACAGTTGTCCGTCAACGTGAACCGGGCGGATTTCTTAAGGAGTTGGACTATGAGTTGGGTTTGTTCAACTAGTTTGGGCAGGAAGCGGGAAGTGGTTGTAAGGCGGCCTATGAGGTGTTGGACTTCTTTGATGGTGGTGGGACTGCGCATTTCGATAATTGCCTTGTACTTTTCAGGATTGACCTCTATATCGCGCTGGGTTAACATGAATCCGAGAAATTTACCGCGATCGACGCTGAATACGCACTTGTCGGGGTTGAGGCAAAGGTTGTATTGGCGTAATGCGAAGAAGACCGTCAAGAGGTCCTGGGCGTGTTGGTGGTGGCTTGGAGATTTGACAACCATGTCGTCAATATATACTTCGACACATTGTCCCATTAGATGGTTGAAAACTTTGTCCATTAGTCATTGGTAGGTTGCTCCAGCGTTCTTAAGACCAAAGGGCATAACTCTGTAAAAGTAGTTGGCGTCATCCATGATGAATGGGGTCTTGTTCATGTCAGATGCGACCATAAGGATTTGGTTGTATTCGAAATATGCATCCAAGAAACTAAGTACTTTATTCCCTGCCGCGCCATCAACAATTCGGTCGATATTGGGTAAGGGGTAGGCATCTTGAGGACAGACCTTGTTTAGATCTGTGTAGTCTACGCACATCCGCCATTTGCCATTGGCTTTCTTTACCAGGACTACATTAGAAAGTCAAGTGGTGTATTGAGCTTCTTCGATGAATCCTGCAGTCAGCAACTTATCGGCCTCGGCCTTAGCTGCTAGGTGTCGTTCTTCGCCGAGTTTGCATTTTTTCTGGGAGATGTAGCGGGCTTCTTTGTAGATGGAGAGCTTGTGAGATGCTACTAGAGGGTCTGCCCCAGGTAAGTCAGCGGCTGACCAAGCGAAAAGGTCTGTGTTGTTGATAAGGATAGGTGTGATGATGGCACGCTCGTCAGAGTTCAAACCGGTGCCTCAGTTGATGGAGTGGCCATTTGGAAGTTCTAGAGTGGAGGTTTCTTCGACAGGTTCGAGACGAACATCCCGGCCCACTCTGGGGTCTAAATCTTCGCCCGATAGAGCGATGCCGGAGCCAGGTGGTCGCTCAATGTGGTTGGTTTGCTGGATTAGGAGTTGTGGGCATAGGCTGGCCATGTAGCATTCGCGTGTCAATCGTTGGTCGCAATGGACGGTGAGGATGTCGCCAAAAGGGGAAAGGAACTTCATGGCCAAATGAGGGGTGGAGACGACAGCGTCGAGGGTGTTGAGCGAAGGACGGCCAAGGAGGACATTGTAGGATGTGGGCGCGTCAACGATAAGGAAACAGATGGGAATGGTTTTAGTTTGGGTTCCATCGCGAAACACGATGTGAAGGTCAATGTAGTCGCGGGTGGAAACTTGTTCGCCAGAGAAGCCATAGATTGGTTCGTCATATGGAACCATGGCAGTGTTTAGGAGCTGGAGTTTTTGATATGTGGTCCAGTAGAGGATATCGACAGAGCTGCCCTGGTCAATAAAGACTTTCTTAACGGCGTAGTTTTTGATTTCAACAGTGATGACCATGGGATCGTCTTGTTGGTGGTCGAGGCTGTGAAAGTCGTCGTCTGTGAAAATGATGGGAGGCATGTGGCGTCTGTGATGGGAGTGGGTAATATGGTTGATGGACTAAATATGGCAAAGGTGTTTCTTTCTAGCAGAAGAAGTGGATCCTCCACTAGCGAAGCCACTAGAGATGGTGTTGATAGTGCCACGTAGGGGAGGATCGGCGGGGTGATGTCGGTGTGAGCCGGTTGGGGATCCTAGTTAGCGGGTTGGGTAGGGCGTCTGTCGTGGCGAAAGTCGTGTGGAGGGCGCCTGTGGTTAGATTGAGGGGGGTGACAGGATCGAGAGGGATGATCATCTCTGCGGATGAAACGACAAAAGTGACCAGCACGGACCAGTTCTTCTATTTTATCCTGGAGTGCTTTGCAGTCTTCTGTAGTGTGGCCATGGTTGCGGTGGTAGCGACAATATTTGGTCATATCAGCATTAGGGGGAGTGGTTGTCTTTCGTGGCGGCGGAATGAGGTCAGCTTGTAGGGCCTCATCAAGGAGGCGGGATCAGGCTACAATAAGGGGAGCATATCAGGTAAAACGGGGTTGACGGGGATCGCGTGGGTGGGTGTCGGGACGAGGGGGTTGTGGGGTGGGGTTGGCGGAGGTGGTGGCATAGTCATTGCAGAATTTGGTGTGGAGGTTCTGCATTTCCTCCATGTGAACATAGTCGGCCGCACACAACTTGAGCTCGTGCATAGAGGCAGGTGGGTGGAGGTAGACATTGTTGGCGAAGGGGTCAGGTTGTAGGGTGAGTGCCATACATTGGAGGATCATTTCCTGGTTGAGGTGCGGGGTACGAAGGGCTGCTTTGCTGAAACGATCGATGAATGCTCTGAGTGGTTCACCTTGTTCTTGTCTGATGCCCAGGAGGGAGATTGTAGTGGTTTGATGTGGTCGACTGCCAGCGAAATGGGTTGAGAACATATGGGAGAGAGCATCGAAGTTGTCGATGGAGTAGGGTGGAAAGGTTGTGAACCATTCTAGAGCGGGGCCCTTGAGGGTGGTGGGGAAGGCTTTGCAAAAGACTGCGTCTTGGGACGTGTAAAGGGCGACATGGGTGATGTAGACTTTAAGATGTTCGTCAGGATCAGTTTCATCGGTGTAGCGGTCCAGTGTGAAGGGTTCCCACTGGGCGGGAAGAGGGGAGTTGGCGATGAAGTTGGTGAAGGGGTGGCGACGTCTAGGTTGTTGGGGTGGTAGCGGATGGGGGGATAGGATGGTGAACAAGAGTGGGAATGGTGGAGGTGAAGTTGTGAGGGGGATGTGAGTTGCCGGAAGGTAATGTGGGTTGTAAGGTGGGATGTGGGTAGTGTGTAGGGTGGTGGGTATGTTGTAGGGGACCTGGGTGGTGGGGAGGGTAGCAGCAGGGGTAGGGGCTGCGTTGTGCCCCGATTGGGTGGAGGGGAAGTGAGTGGGATGGGTGGAGGGAATGGGTGTTTGTTGGGTGGTGGTGAAGGTGTGAGGGTGGGGTTGTATTCACTTTCTTCCTCTGTGGGCTGGAAGGTCGGTGACCTTGCAGCCTCAGACGCCTCCTTGGCTTTTCCTTTTAGGGTGGGATCGGCTTCGATCTTTCGCCTGAGGCAAGAATTCTCTTGTCGTAGCACCTCCATCTCATCAGCGCTGCGTTTCTTCAGATCTGCCAGCTCTTGTTGCATTTTGGTCTGGCCGTTTAGGATGGCGGCTAGGTCAGGGGTGATGTTAGTAGGTCCTGAGGGACCAGCATCTGCCTGCTTGTTAACTCCAGCTCTACTATGGGTTGAAACCATCTTCGGAGAAAAACAGGTACTAAGGTGTTGTCTCGTGCCCCACGGTGGGTGCCAATTGTTCTTGTAGAGAACAAACAAGATAAGTTAGGCACGAGCGTCACCTTACCTATGCAGTCCGCTATCTCCTCAGTTGGCCTCTTCCCGGTTGGTACATGTCTGCTTGGACCTAGGAGGGGTTACCTGCAGAAGGGACTCCGAAGCTCAAATCAGCTAAAGCTCTTAAAAAGTCAAATCAGGTGATTAATGGAGTAATGAATGCGTATCTTTAATTACTGGGGTCCATGTGTATTTATAGAGTATTAATTATGTCTGGTCATGTCATGGGTGATTATTTTGGTCCAATACACTCACCGTGTAGATCATTTAGATATTTCATGGTTTTAATTGATGCATCAAATAGATGGTCACATGTTTGTTTATTATCAACTCGCAATCAGACATTTTCAAAATTATTAGCAAAATTAAGAGTTTACTTCCCAGATTATCCAATTAAGAAAATCTGTCTCGATAATGTTGGTGAATTTACATTTCATGCTTTTTGTGAGTATTGCATATCAATTGCAATTGAAGTTGAACATCTAGTAGTACATGTTCATACTCAAAATGGACTTGTAGAATCATTAATAAAACGTCTAAAACTGGTTGCAAGATCATTACTTATGAGAGCTAATCTTCTAGTGGCTACTTGGCTATATGCAATTTTGCATGTTGTAGTATTAATTCGCATCAAGCCAACAAGTTATTAGAAATACTCTATTATAGAGTTAGTTTTTGGTTAGTAACCTAATATTTCTCATTTAATAATTTTTGGGTGTGGTGCATATGTTCTGATTTTCTCACCAAAAGGGACTATGATGGGTCCTCAAAGACAATTGAAATATATGTTGGATATGATTTTTCATCAATAATAAAAATATCTTGAACTATCAATAGGAGACTTATTTATAGTTTGATTTGTTGATTGTCATTTTAATGGATAAGTTTTTCCAACATTAGAGGGAGAAAGAAAACAATTGAAAAGAGATATTGATTGGAATGAATTATCATTATCTCGTCTTGATCATCATACAAAAGAATGTGAATTGGAAGTTCAAAAGATAATTCATTTACAAAATTAGTCATTCAATTACCAGATCTTTTACTAATAGAAAAAGGGTAAATAAATCAAATATACTAACTACTAATGCTCGAAATAGAATTGATATTAATTTATAACACGCTTGAAGCGTGATAGGTCTGTTGGTTGCAAAGACACGCCTAAAGCGTGGTAGGCCTATTGATTCCAAAGATAAAAACTCTCGAATGAGAAAATGAGCTAAAATAAAAGATGACCTAATTGAAAAGGTGGAAATCCCAATGTATTTTTTTGACATAATTAATGATTCAATTCTGGAAGAACCCCAAATACTTGAAATTGTTAACAATTATGAGATCTCAATAAATTATGTTATGAATAAGATAATACGAAACCAAAACAAATTCCACATTTATGAGACTTTTGTATATAATGTAGTGATGAATATTATGAGTGACAATGAGGATCAAGAACTAATGATCATTGAATACCTGGATAAAGAAATGATTGACCAAAAGGAAAAGAGGCAATTTAAGCATAATTAGATTTGCTTGCTAAAAAAAAGGTTTTTGGGCCTATAGTTTGGACACTTGAGGGTGTAAATCCATTGGGTACAAATGGATTTTTTCGCAAAAACAAAATAATAATGGTATAATTGTTCGATATAAAACATGGTTAGTTGCTCAAGATTTTTCACAAAAACCTGGTATTGATATGTGAAGAGACATATTTACTAGTATTGGGTGCAACAACATTTTGATATTTGATTATCCTAATTGCACAAGAAGGTATACATTTACATCTAATAGATGATGTTATAGCCTATTTGTACGATTCTCTTAGAATGATATTTATGTGAAAATCCCTTAAGGATTTAATTTTCCTAACAAGGTAAATTCTAAAGAGGATTATTCAATAAAATTGAACAAGTCTCTCTGTTGATTAAAGCGATAGGGACATATGTGGTATAATGAGTACTTGTTAAAAGAATGGTATAAAAATGATACTATTTATCCTTATATTTATATGAAAAGATCAAAAAATGAATTTTCCATCATTAGTGTTTATGTTAATAACATAAACATCATTGGAATTCTTAAAAAGGCAATTGATTGCTTAAAGAAAGATTTGAGATGAAGGATCTTGAAAGGACAGTTTTATTTGAGATTACAAATTGAGTATTAAAATAAAAATATTTTTGTACATCAATAGACTTATATAATAAATGTGCTTAAGAGGTTCTATACGGATAAATCACATTCATTATGCACTACAACGGTTGTAAGGTCATTAGATGTTGAGAAAGACCTTTTAGACCTCAAGAAAAGGATGAAGAATTTCTTGGTCCGAAAATCTGGCTGATTTATTTACAAAGTCTTTGTTAATCCTTTAAGCAATTGGTTCACAAGATTGGACTGTCATTTAATGGTATAAGTTTATACGAGGGGAAAAAAATAGAAGATGTGATAAATACTATTATATTGAAGAATAAATAATGATGTACTCTTTTTTTCTTCACTAGGTTTTTATTCCAAAGAATTTTTCGTAGTAAGGTTTTAATAAGATACATTCTTTGACTAACGGACACGCAATGTGGAGTGTTATGAAATTAATGGATGTCATTGACTTGCTAACAATTACTCATGATTGATTAGTATTGATGTTATTTAAATTGTTTGCATTAACTATTGTAATCCTTGAATTATATCATTTGGGCCACATTTTGTATCTATAAATATGAATTTTCCCTATTGATAATGATACATAGAAAAAATGCTCGTCATTCTCCCATCTTTCTTTTCTTCTTCTCCTTATTATTAACTTTTATTTTATAGCAATAAACTATTTTATTTAGTTAATATGAGATTTGTAGCACACCTTTCACATTAAGGATATCATGATATAAAGAATTGTGAGGAGCAAATAGCAAAGTAATAAAATACACTCAATTTAACTAAAATAAACTCTTAATATCTTCGATCAAATTATAAGAAAGTAAGATTTTAATCTAACTTAATTTTATAAAACCAATTAATTTAATAAGGTGAAATTTATTCTTATGTTATGAACTGATTTACTTATAACTGATGTAGTATGTTTAGCCATATATTTCAACTTCCAAATATAAAAGAAAAATGTGAAAACTAGTTTAGGTTGTTTCAAGTGTATCTACGTTTTCACTTTTAGCCAGACAAATTGGGAATAAAACTAATAAAGTAAAAAAATTAAAGAAATGAAAGTATACTTACCATTACTTTGCCAACTACCTATTTTAAGAGGCACTTTGTGAAAATATTGAAAAACATGAAAGATAAGCGTCCATGTAAGAGATAATTTTATTTCTATTAATTAATTAAAAATATAAAATAATATAGAATTTTAAAATATGAAGAATTCGTTTGAAATCATCTTTACTTCACTTTTTTTTAAGAACTTTGATTTCTACATTTTTTTTTTTCCAATTAACCTTCAGTTTTAAAATAATAACTTAAATTCTCTTCTGATATCTAAAGTTTTTGTAAGCGTACGATTTTGATACTTATAAAATTTTAACTACAATTTGGTTCTTTATTAGTTTTACTAAAATTAAACAATTTTGGTCTACTGGTAATGTGTGATCCAATTGATAATAGTGTCAATTATTATTCACGTAAAACAAGAAATTTTAATATATGCTATTATGATGATGGACGTGCTAATAATATTTTTGTTCTAATTGAACGGTATATTAATGGTGGATCAAGATTATTTTATTTTGTTTTGATCTATTTAAAATTCTCACACCACTTAATAATTGAGTAGCTGAGGTTAAAAATAATTTAAATATATTTTTTCCAATTTTTCAAAACGTCTTTTAAAAGTAAAATTGTAGACTCTAAAATACACAACACATCAGATACAACAACTAATTTGGTAATATAATCAAGTTACATAATATAAAATATTTTGAAAGAAGTAAAATTATGACTATTTGAGATATTTGAGATGTGTTTAAACATTCTTTTTTTGCAGATGCAAGTGGGTGGCATGAGTCCAAAATGTTAATACCAAGCAAAACACAAACTTTGAATTTGCATCTCTTAATTAGTGCACCATTGACATTCAGTAACACATACTTCAAAATCATCAGTGGTGTTGTTATGGCAATGGACAGCTCAAGAACAGAGAAAGTCCACTACCTTGAAGATTGGAGATCACAGCTTGACTGAGACATGAGTTCAGAGTTCAAGTGCTTGGACTTAGAGTCCTACCTATGTAGGAGGGTACTGCACCTATGAACCCTAGCTAATAAAGCCACAAGCTACAAATAAAATAACTATTTTTTTGTCTACACTTGCATAGTTAAATAACACAAGAAAAAGTAAAATCAAATGTGAAATGCCTGATACATTAAAAAATCAAAATATTTTCATTATATTATACAAAGATTCTCTATAAACTCTTGTTGAAATCATTATATAATAAAAAATAAAAAATTAAATATGTTTTTTATTTTTAATTTTTTTTAGTGAAAATTAAAATTAGTTATTTTTAAAATTTTAGACTAATTTAGTCTTTTACTTTTTAAAATTTGTGGATTTAATTTTTTTAATCACATTAATTAAATTTATTTAATATTTCAAATGTATTTTTTCAATTAATATAGAAGTAGAAATATTTTAAACAGTATAAACAACTCGAATGTTATTATAAAATGCATTTAAAATTTAAAATAAACTTAACAAAATTTAGTTAATAGAACCAAATTTACATATTTTTAGAATTAAGGACTAAATAGAATTAAAATTTCAATAAAAGACTAATTTTAATTTTTTTAAAAATTAAAAGATTAAAAACATATTTAATCCAAAAATAAATTATGGAGAGAATATAAGGACCTCCTTATTTAGTAGGAGTTATCATATAAGAAACATTATTAGTTTTGATTTATCATGCTTGTGTCTTAAAAAATGATTTCATAAGTTAATGAAGAATGGTATTTATAAACTATACGAAACTTTTAAATTCATCGAAAATAAATTATATCATGTAATACAAATTATAAGTATTTTCTTTTGTTTGTTATGGTTAAATACAAGAAAATTATTTTATACAAATATGATTTTATTTTAAAATTTCCCAAGTACTTGAAAATGGAAACATTCAAATTTGGGTGGAGTCACTCCATACATATTAATTAATAAAAGAGGTAAATAAAATCAGTGGATACCGTAAAGTTGTTGACCCAATTAAGGAGGGTAAAAAGAGAAGAAGAAAGAGGTTGGCATGTGCAGGAATGAGAGAACTTTTAATTTCAGTGCATTTTGGAGGAAGCATATGGCATTGGCACGCATATGGTAATGGCACTGGCCACAGCAAGTAAGAAGTGGTGCTATTATTTTATATGACATGGGTAAGGATTTAAGTTTTGTATATTTATATAATTAATTACTACTATTTGTCCCCTCTCATCTTATATATTTATTTCTCTAATTCTTTACTTTTATTTTAAATAGTTGTTTAATTAAGATTTAAATAATTTGTAATTCTTCTCGCAAGATCTTAAATCCGTCAAGTAAATGTCTCATTTTGGCTCATATCGTCTTAAGTCCGTTAAAAAAAGGATAAATTTCACACAAAAAGTGTGAGCTAAAAATTTTAATAATCTTAATCTAGGACGTTAAAGAGTAGGTAAGTTCACTAGTTTGTCAACTTTTTTTATCTTAAATTTTACATTTTAAA
>Ga0209389_1005286_pt1 | contig 10966 bp, 8 predicted proteins | sample CowpearedBW_FD_187526 | JGI IMG/M metagenome (GOLD analysis project Ga0209389, IMG submission 187526) | Root nodule microbial communities of legume samples collected from California, USA - Cow pea red BW (SPAdes) (version 2) | ecosystem: Host-associated > Plants > Roots > Nodule | place: USA... | reverse complement strand
CGAAACTAAAAAATATTAAAAAGCATAATACCTCCCCAACTTTCGGACCAGCGCTGCACTTCCATTGCTGGAATTAGAAAGCAGAGCACGACGTTCGATTAGGAAGAATGGTATTATTCTCTACTACTACAACTAAGCCTCTACCAAACAAATCAAACCTAAGAGTCCCACAGACTGAGTTACACAACTAAAATGTGTCAATATTATTTGAAAAGTTGATGACTCAACGCCAATAATTTGGTACCACAAGTAATAACATTATTTACACTGTTTGACATATTTTTGCTTCAATGTTAACTTAAATATTATCATGAAATATGCTTGAAACGTCAGATAAACTTAATAAAATTTGGTTAAAATGACTAAATTCATACATTTTAAAAGATAAAGGACTAAATTGGTCAAAAGATTTGATAAGGGAGTAATTCCAAATTTCACTAAAACTTGAGAAACTAAAAACATATTTAACCCAAAAGTATATACCTAAATAATTTGATTGTTTATAATTTTGGAAACAAAAGAAATGAAAGAGAGATATTTGATAAATAAAAGATGAAGAACACGTCACTGTATTTAACAGTTTGTGAAAATCCAATACAACTATACCCATATGCATCTATAATACAGAAACGTAAAAACATTATTTTCAAATTAAAAAGTGTTCTTTATATGAATGATATACCCCACATACATGTATAATTAAAAAACGTACAAACATTATTTTCAAAATTGAAAACTGTTCATTATATAAATGATTTTCACAAAGCAACGGTATATATTAAAAATATTATTTCTTTTGTAAATAATTTATATCGTTCTTTTTTTTTTCAGTAAAGTCTAACAGGTATGTGTAGTTATTTAGATTTGTACAATTATCATTATATGTTTATATTGTATCATGAGAATTTTACTGTATATGTATATACATATATTCCATCTGGTTAGATGCATGAATATATTTGACTGCTGTATGCTGTATGTTCGTTACCTTAATTATGGATGGATGGTTTCTTCGTTCTGTATTATAGTAAACTGCAAATTCTCCATCAAGTTGTAGTGGAATTTGTTTCTTTGTCACATCTTGAATTTTTCGGCTAAGATTGTCATACATATCCTGCAGTTACAGTACTTTGCGGATTATGATTCAGAAACTTTGAAAGTAGAACTTATCTAGGATTTGGATATCCATTCATTCATCGAAGAGGAATAACAATATTTTATAGTTACCTTCATTCGTGACCATTCTTGCTTGAATTCTGGTGAGTGTTCACTGTTAGTGGTGGCAACACTGGAGAAGTAGCGAAGGGTGCCCTTAGTTGAATTTTGTTTTTCTTACAGAAAGGTACCCAAAACTTAGCGAATTTGGAAGCTTCCAGAAGAGCATAGAAGGTAAGAGGGGAACAACCATCGTCAGAAACATAGCAAGCCAGTTTGTTGGTGGGATAATCGAGTGCTAGAAGAGATAACACAGTGTTGATTGTGATGATGGGTGGTTCAAGAACAGGATCTGCTGTTGCCACAAACAAATCTACTCGTGGAAGTTCAGGTACCCTGTGGATAAAGTGTAAGAAATGAAAAGATGCATGCATACTTATATAATAAGCATTAAAAAAGAAGTTAATATTATAGTTTTGCTATGACTTAGTTATTATGATGAAGACATGAAGTTGATACCTTTGCAAGAGACGATCTGGGTGGGTTTTGGTGAGTGCAGGGGTCCACTTGGTGCTGAGAATGATGATCCAAGTGATGGTGAAATAGGATTCACATATAAAAGCAAGGGTCCATGGGATAGTGAAGTTGTTGTGTGAGAAAAGACGATAACTAAGAAGCAAGAGAAGGAGGAGTAAAATGGAGGTGTCCATAACTCTTTGATATCTGCGTTTGAACCAAACTTTTTCATAGAGAGGGTCATCATGTTCTTGGTTTGCCATTGAGCAAATAGCAAGGAACTAGAACAATCTCTGCAGTTTCTATAATTTTCTGCTGTTTCACAGATAAGGCTACTCTTCTTATTTATACACGCGATTTTAAGAGCAAGAGCCATGTCAGACTTGTCAAACCTAAAAGTCTTAAAATGAAATTGACTCGTATGTTTACTATCTTTTATGCTTGGATAGGAAATTTTTAGTTGAAATTATAAGAATTTATAAAAGTTTTAAAAAATTTAATTTCTATATTAAATTAATAGTGTTTTATTATTTTTTTCACGTGGTCTTTATTGTGGGGATATCATCGACTCAGTCAGATTCAATATCATATTTTTCTAATAATTGTAGTGTATTTTCTTGGTTTAAATCCTCATAACGTACTCATAAAAGGAAAAGAGCACAAACCAAATTAAATGCCAAATTAGTAATCGGACAGAAGAAAATTTTCAATGACGATAGCAACTTTCATCCATCGAAAACGAACTTTCATGCTCCAAATACTGTCTTCGTTATGTTTAATGTTCAGCAAGTACATCTGAAATAATTCATTATGATGATCTTTAACGTAATCTCGTAATTGATTATATTTGATCCACGTTCAATTTGGGTCATGCATCTCTATTTGATATATATGTTGTGTATAATACTTTAGGTACTTTAACAATAATTATCAATAAAAATATTTTTGTATTTGATCATGGACCTGTTTTTTACTTAAATAATTTTAATAGTGAGTAATTAAAAATAAATAAAGTAATATTTTATTATTTAAACCAATAAACTAATATTTTCAACTTTTTCCTCTTTCATTCTCCCTGCTCTACTATAATAGAGACTCTCTTCCAGAGCTTGTTTATTTGATAAACCTCTTCTAAGTTTTAAATTGTTGTAATAATTTTTCTATTATTTTCGTGTAGAAAATGAAATTAATTAACGGGTGTTGAGCAAAGTATTTGCATGGTTACGTTATGTATTTTCTTAATGTGTGTTAAAATAGTTAAGTACATATTAGTTTGAAGGGTTAAATATGTTTTTGATCCCTTGACTTTCAGTGAATTTTAGAAATAGTCCACTTCGAAACTTTAAACCAATTTAGTTCTCCATATTTCGAAATACGTGAATTTAGTCATTTTAATCAAATTTTATTAAGTTTATTTGATATTTCAAGCGCGTTTCATAATAGTATTTGACTTAACATTAAAGCAGAAATGTGTCAAACAGTATAAACAACTCAAATACAATCATGAAATATGTACGAAATATCAAATAAACCTAACAAAATTTGATTAAAAGGACTAAATTCACGTATTTCGAAAAATGAAGAACTAAATTAGTTCAAAATTTCGAAATTGACTAATTTCAAAATTGACTGAAAGTTAAGAGATAAAAAATATATTTAACCCTAATTTTAAATCCATGCCTTTTTAAACCAGTATTTACGCATAGATCGGTGTTTGTTTGTGTATTTTTTACGTTAGTAAATATATATTATATTAAAAGAGATTTAGATATATTATATTAAAAGAGATTTAAATGCTTCAGCAAATAAATGAAAAATATTTTCATTTTTAATTAAATTTTGAATAGAATCAAAATGAAAAGTTATATATAAATTTAAAAAATCAATATATCTATAAAATGGTAAAGAGTAAATATAAATGATAGAACATGCGTACAAATATAGAGTTCATTATTTAGAGATACACATGATAAGAATGAAAAATATGTAAAATAGACTTACTAAAATACAAAATAATGTATAAAATATTAATTTAATAATTTAATGTGTATTGTATTGGAAATATTTTAATATAATTTAAAAATGTAATTAAAATATTATCTTACAATTACTAATATTTTTAAGGAATTTTAATTTTATGGATAAATGTTATTCATAGTTTATGACTTTTTTTATTACAAATGAATATTTTATTTAATCGGACTTATTATAATGAATTCTTGTATCTTCTTTTTCTATCTGTAAATACTACCTAGATACATGAGGAAAGACACAACAAATACTATAGTTTTCTCAAAAGTGTTACTCTTTTTTTCTGTATATTATCTCTTAAAATAGTGTTATTCAGAAGGTTCAGAGATCATTCACCGCACTCAATCGATCTAACAGATTGTTGGATCACGGGAAAGGAGTGTGGACGTTTTCTCTCTAAGGATAACACTATGCATGCCTCAACCTAGGTTATTTATATTCCTTCCCTCAATCATATTTTATCTTTTCATGTTATTATAAATGTTTGGTCTTTGATTAATATTCTTTCTTTCATATACAATATTATTTTTGCTCTAATAATTATTATTATATTTTTCATAATTTTATTATTAGTTATGTTATTTGTTTAATCATTTTCTAACATATTGCTAGACTTGTCTAATTAAAATATTAATATATTCGTTTAATATATAGTGTTAGACTCGTCTGATAATGTGGATAAAGTTACGTAATGTGAATTTACGTTCTGAGGTTTGTTGATTCGGGATGCACCAATGTAGGAAAGGGTTTCTGCCGCGATTATTTTAGCCACTTGGCCTTGGTTTAAGACCCGACGCATATCTAGCTGAGGTAAAAAAGATTCACCTTTCTGCCTCAGTTCTTACCCGAGACATATCTCATCATTACTACATCGGTTCTGATGGCAACCAAGGCATAAAATGCGTTAAGAATTAAAAAAAAAAATCAGGTTTAGGAATCAAACATGCCATCATTGACAAACTCACATAGAACCAAATCGCAAAGCCAGAAACCTCCAAGAACACGAGCACGCATAGTATGAGAGCCTCACTGGAAAATGCCTAATCTCCTTGCTTTTCAACCACCTATAGTGCAACATCTCATTGACCCAGAACGCATATTCACCAGTTTGCGAAACATCAACACGCTCATCGTCGTCAGCCTGCAGCGATGTCACTTCGCGAAACACCACCACCTTGTGCATCCAAACTCTCGTGCCAACAACCATTGAATCAACCACTATTTGAAGTTCACCTACACCAAAACATGAGGAAACATAGCAAGACGAACCCCAACCTTACAGGAAAAGCACCCAAGAAAATGGATTGTGTAAGAACCGTGAGATTTAATTAATTAATTAATTAATGCGGGTAGTAGAAGCCTTTATGGAATTAAATTCTGATTGGTATGACATGGAAAAGTACTAGCTCAAGTGGTTGAGAGTACTTGGTTATGTGAGAGGACTTGGGTTTGAGTCCTATGTATGTCATTTATGTGTTATTTAATTATTATTGTTTTAATAATATGGTTGAGTATGTTGAATGATGACATAATGATTGAATTGTATTAGTTAGCAAGAAAAATAAATTGGCATGATGGTTTAGCATTAACTTAGCATGGTTGTGGGTTCAAACCTTGGTGAACCCAAGTTAAACTTTCTTTTTGCCAATAATTCTTTTGGCATGAAGGTGGAAAGACATAGAAACCCTAGATGGTTAAGGAGGAGCCATGGGTAGCTGAAAAACATACCATAAATGGTAATTAACATCACCATTATGCCATTTTCGTTTTTGTGCAATTAAACCACATTAAGGTCACATTTAAAAGGCTAAATTGTGGTGAGAGTGAGGGTTATGGCAAGCTGGGATTGTACTCAGAATTAGAGCACACAAATTAGAGAGTGGTGAGGTTTGAGTGAAGAATTGGAGCTGAATTGGTGAGGGAGAGAAGCCATACATTGATCAAAGGAGGAGGCAGAAAATTTCAAGTTTTAGCAAAGGAAATCAGGTTAAGGGAGCTAAATTACGTTCTATTTGTTGCTTTTATGTCTAAATGTATGAGTTATATCATGTGTATGTGTGATCTTTCGTCGTTTGCCTTGAAATTCGGGTTTCTGAAAATTTTCTAGAAATCGCCTAGCGGGCTATTCATAGCCGCCAGGCGACGCATGATAATCCTGATGTTTCTGGGTTTCAGAGATGGAATTGCCTGGCGGCACTTGCTTGATTGCCAGGCGACGCTGGCTGCTCAACCCAATTTTGGGTTTTTCTGGATGAAGGGCCAGGCGGGTTTGATTGAACCGCTAGGCGACGCGGGTTTGTGGCTTGATTCTTCCTATTCTGGGCGTTTTGGGTGATTTTGATCAGAGGGGAAACCAAGGCTAATTGTTGAAGGATGATTTGATGTTGGATTGTATTTGAATTTCATGTAATGGATGATTAATTCGAATGGAACAATGATAAGGTTAGAAATATTGGGGATTTTACTGATAGACAAATTAGTGTGGAAATTTTAAGAGGAAATCATAGGGGATGAGTGTGGTTTGCACATTGGATTGTATACGAATGAGTTAGAGTGTGAACTAGGAGAAATTGGACATGATGAAGGCTAAATGGGGAGATTTAGGATTTATTGTAGGGAGGGGGATTCTGGAAAATCCAGAACTCATACGCACCACCTGGCGGCATAGGATCTACCGCCAGGCGCTATTGCAAAGATATCTCTCTCTACGTGGCTGCTGATATATTGAAGGCTCTGCGATTTTGGAAAGGTTAGGATGTTTTTTATATGCGGGTGTAGAACAAATATTGGATAGCAATTGTGGGAATGAATTATGCAAGCGAGGAGCAAGAATTAATTATAAGGAGCTTGTGGTTGAGGTGTAGAATTAATTATAGGTCCCATAGGTATAATCAGCCAGGTTGATGGATTAACTTCAAGCATTTTGGACTAATTGGTAAATAGAGGAATTCAGATCATGTTGGAAATTCAGGAAGAGAAAATAGTATGGTGTTGTCTTGGGGTAAAACACGCAGAGTTCTAGTGTTAAAGGAGAATGAACGTGCTTTGGGTTGATGTAGCAATGAGAAATGGTAGTAAGTTTAGTTGGGATGATGCCTTTGGTCTAAAAGAAGTAACATGGTGGTTATTTAGTTGCTTTGAATGGTGGTATGATTCAGAGTGTGACTTGTGTCAATTGGTTAAATATGATAATGAGTTACAAGAAAAGCAAATTGGGAACTCTAGATTGGGACGAATAGGATTGACAATCATGTAATGCCTTCTGGGAGTATCTAAGATGATTGAAATTATGTATGAAAAGTATAAACCAGTACAATTTGAGATACTGGTATAGCGCCCGGCGGTAGGGGATGGATTGCCAGGCGATAGCGAGAATGACAATGGTTCCTGGAACGCTTACGCCTGGCGGCGTGGGGGATCCCGCCAGGCACGGTCTGCAGCGTGGAGATTTTCAGAGGTGCTACGCGCCTGGCGGTATGCGTCACCCACCAGGTGGTCTGAACGCAGCAGCGCCTGGCGGTACGTGTCCCCTGCCAAGCGATTTTGTTGCTGCAACATTGGTTTGTTGAATCTATATGTGTGATCTACAAGGCTTCTCGTGATGCTTCAAAGGTGAAATTTTTGGGTTCCTTGAGTTGTGACTCAGAACATATCCCTTGAGTTGTGGCTCGGGATAGGGGTTAAAGCACATGATATTCCTTGAGTTGTGGCTCGGAATAACATCTCTTCAATTGTGGCTTGGGATTACGGATGAACACGGGGAACTCTTGAGTTGTGGCTCGGGTTGGCGAGTGTTGCCGGTGTGAGTGTGCTGGTTGTGGCTAGTACGGATGGGTCCGATAGATTGCCCTCCTCAGTTGTTAACTGACGAGTTTCGTAGTCTTGGGACGTTGCGAACTAGATTCGTATTTGGAAACTCCACTTGGCGTTATAGTGTATGATCCGTAGCATGGTTTCCCACAGTGCTCTATCGGTTGTGGTCGATAGGTATGACAACAAGTCATCTTGAAGTGATCACTAGCAAATGTAGAACACGAATAACCTGGTTGTGGCCAGGTGGTATGAATTAAAAGAATGGAAGCCCTTTGGAATTATTGTGTTGTTTATATTGATATGTTGTATATGTGTATACAATTTATATATGCTTTATTTGTTAAGCTCACCCTATCTGTTTGTGTTTGACGATGATCGTATGCGTGGTACACATGAGTAGAGGATGTTGATGCAGGTGGTTCTGGTGGAGCTCAGCTACGGAGAGGAGATAGCTCGGGAATCTTATGTTTTTATTTTTATTGGTTTTCAAATAAGTTGTAAACCCTTATGGGTGTTTTTATAACATTATGGTTTTGTGAATTATGGATTTGAGTACTTTTTATTTATTTAATAAAGTTTAAATTTCTCACGTTTTGGGAAATGAGGTATTATTAAATGCAGCGTATTTATTTATTTCCTTTATTTTATTAAAAATTTGTAATATCTTGACGGGATGTTATAGATTGAAACTGCAAAACAAAAATGAAAAAAAAAACACAACTTGCGGACGAAGGTGGCACAACTGCTATTCTCATCGGAGGAGGCACAATGCCGACAACAGGCGGAGGAGGCTGGCACGTCGGCAGATCTGCGATGGTGGGTCGCAGGATTTAACAAAAAATATGAGATTTCACACACCAAAGGTTGTTTTCGTGCACCAGGAAGAAGATGAATCTGTTTATGAATTTAGGGATATTCAACCTACCTTATGCCTCGGTTCAATAAAAAGTCGAGGCATATCAACATCAATATCTTCTGCCTCGGGTCCTAACACCCGAGGCCATAGAGTCCAACAAAAAAAAGAAAAAAAATAGTAGGCCATTTTACTACCTTAGGTGAGTAACAAACGAGGCATAAACTGACTTTACTGCCTCGGGTCAGTAACAACTAAGGTATAAAGTTTTTGTTTTAAATTCAAAAATTCAAAGTGGCGGGAGGGAGAAAAATTTGGAGACGCTTTAGGCCTCGGGTCCCTCAGAACCGAGGCATAAGATAGGTTTTTGCTTCGGGTCAACTGATGATCGGGGCATAAACCGTTGCATCAATTACAAAATTGTCACCGCTTATTTATATGCCTCATTTATGCTATAACTGTGGCATAAAGCCCGAGTTAGAAAGCCCAAAGTGCACTAGTGATGCCAGATGAATGGTTCCTTGTATTTATGAATGCAATAACAGTGTTTCTTAGTCTGGGTGACTCAGAGGATGGATTTTTGATGATGAGCTAATACATGTTCTTCTTTTTAATCTTCCTCCTCTCTCCTTTTTGGTCTGTGTGTAGCTCTCAAAATTCTCTGTAATGACATGAGTGTGAAAAAGTCTCTTTCGAGTTTGGAGATTTTTTATGATTCTCTAGCAATGCCAAATGTGAATGGAGATAAATTTTTGAGGGTGCCAAGAGAAAATGCATAGGCAGAGGATATGAAATTTGGGTTTTTTCTTCTTGCACCCCCAATTTTTCTTCCTACATCCCAACTTTTTATAATTCCACTACTATCCTTTTGGATTGTAGTTATCGGCTTTCAAAACTCGGTGTTACCGATTTTCAGAACCCGATGCTATCGACTTTTAGAACCCGGTATTACCGTTTTACAGAAACCGGTGTTATGGGCTTTCAGGACCTGGTATAGTTGGTTTTCAGGATGCAGATGTACTGATTTGCAAAATTCTGTTTGGACAATTTTAATTTTTTTTGTACTTTTTTGTGTTATTGGTTGGCGACCCTCAAGCCCTTGTTGACAAGCCACAAGTTGTTGGAGAAGTGAATATGAGTACTAAGAAGGACTTGAATATCCTCGAGGTCCATATGATATCTCCTTACTTAATTGTTATTAAAATCACATGTTCATGCTTCCTCATCTACCTACAATGGGAAAATTTTGTCCTATTGTCCATTTGGATATTGTTGGTGCTATGACACCACTAATTTAGTTGTTAGGGGTATTCTGCACGAGCTTACTTGTTGGATTTTATTAAGTGTATAATTTGTGCGGACAAGAGTGGAACATACATTACTGTCTCATATCTATTGTTATTCAGAGATCTTACGAAATGTGGTGGATATGCATGGCGAGTCGTTGCATTGGTTCACATGTACCCAACGTTGCATGATATCCTTGATGATGTACACGTACGGAGAAGAACAAAATCATTACGCAGCCTACGAGTGAGTAATTTTATTTACATAATCATTATAACACTTTCATTAGATAACATTCGTATGTTTTTACTTGTTACCCTTGTAGGATGCACTAAGACGCGTTGCGAGCATTATAAAGATGATGTGCGGAGAGTAGTTAAGGAGATCGAAACGTTTGTGGTCGATGTTGATCTTTATTAGGGATGACAACGTGGTGGTAAGGCAAGACGAATTTAGCTATCCCATACCCATCATTGATCTTTATCTTTTTAAATTATAGTATTTCGTCATGGTTGAATATGTCACGAAATTTATTCTTTGAGTGACCGGTTACAAACCAGCTGAATTGAAAAAATGTGTCAAAATCTTGCATGATCTGTATTTGTTAAGAAAGACAGAATCCTTCAAAGCTGAGATAAGTACAAGCACCAAAAGTTCAAATGCGTTGCAAACCTGTCTTCCCCTCCTTATATACCCAATTGTTACTTTGAAGGTCTTTAAAATGCATAGGACTCAATTAACATATTAGATTGTACAGCTTATTGTTCATCTTGAGGCTTGAAGGAAACACAGCACGCAATTTTGATGGTTACTACTGAACAATTGTAACAGTCTTCGTAGGATGTATTAGGAGAATTATGTGTAGGATGAGGTAAAAATTACATAGTTCATTGCTTAGGATTTTATACGAACAAAGTTACCTTGTGAAAAATCGTCTTTGGCATCATTGATCCAACTGATGGTTGCAATCTGGGAGACTTTGTGATTCAACTAATAAAGAATGAGGGTTTCACTGTGCTTCTAGACAGCATATCAGTGGCGTTGATCTTGGGATTTAAGGATGTTATCATCATTAAATTTGATTACTTTTTTCATCACCTGTCAAGCTGTGGTCATGGCGTGAAGGAATTTTAGATGCATAGAAAGTAGGGAATTAAACATTACGATTTTTGTTCAGAATTGAAAATGTCCTATTCTATAGGGATATTTATTAATATTTATTTTCATTTTTTTTACCATTGACATTTATTTATCTAAACAAACTATATATATATATATATATATATATATATATTTATATATATTTCTTTT